>Ga0310691_10000138_pt1 | contig 144470 bp, 133 predicted proteins | sample 176DNAGHGlowgp2_FD_203887 | JGI IMG/M metagenome (GOLD analysis project Ga0310691, IMG submission 203887) | Sheep rumen microbial communities from Palmerston North, Manawatu-Wanganui, New Zealand - 1766 DNA GHGlow gp2 (v2) (version 2) | ecosystem: Host-associated > Mammals > Digestive system... | reverse complement strand
GAGATAAACCTCTGTATCCCGCGCATGACCTCGAGCTACTGCGGCTGTGCGGCGAGTGTTCCGATGATAGTCAAAGTCATTCGCAAGCTGTATGAGAAAGGCATAAAAAAAGGCAAATACTACGTAGAGCCTGAGCTCGTGATAAACAACTCCTGCGGATGCGACCACGTCGACGAGGAGTCCCGCAACGGTATGATGAGGAGCTTCAACGACCGATTCTACCGCTATCAGGACGACCAGATGGTGCTCGCGGCTATCGCTGAGAGTATGCAGAGCTGCACCGATATCGTCGACTGCGCCTGCAAGCTGTTCACCGATACTATCAGGGATATGACCTGTATCATCAACAAGGACTGCATCGACTCCTCGCGCAATTACTTCTCGGGAAGCAGCCGAATGGAGTTCGCGGACGAGATGTTCGTCTTCTTCGACAGCGACATTGCCACCTTCAGGCAGCGCCCCTTCAGCCGCAGAGATATTATCCCCAATCTGGATAAGATAATGGAGAGCGGCGCCCCGCTTATCTTCAACGTCTTTTCGTATATGAACGTGCCGCTCGGCTATGTCTGCTTCCACTTTGACGGCTACGATATCGTAGATTTCTGCAAGATACCGCAGATAGTCAATACTATCGGCAGCGGACTCGGCGGCTATGTCAACCTCAAATATCAGCTCTACCTCACCGCCCGCATCGAGAGAATGTACAAGTACGACTCGCTGACGGGTCTGTATAACCGCCTCAGCTTCAATAATGAGTTCGAGCAGCGCAAGCGCGAAATGATGGGCGAGCAGGTGCCGATAACCGTCATTCTCGTCGACCTCGACGGGCTCAAGTACATAAACGACAACTACGGTCACGGCGCGGGAGACAATGCTATCCGCGTGGTGGCAGAGGCGCTGAGGGATTCCGTGCCCGAGAATGCTATCTGTGTGCGCTTCGGAGGTGACGAGATGCTCGCGGTCATCACAGGCGACTGCGTCCCCGAGCAGATAAAGTACGACCTCAACCGCAAGCTGAACCGCTACAACGCAAAGGAGGGCAAGCCCTACCTCATCGCGGCAAGCATGGGTATTTACCGTACAGATTCTACGCAGAATACCGACTTCGAGTTCCTTGTTAAGGAGACCGACGCCGATATGTACGCGGAAAAGCTCGCGAAACGCAGACATATATGATAAGAAGCCATAGATGCCGCTCATCTATGGCTTTTTTGTCCAAAGCAGCACTGCTATGATTTATCGTGCGTAACATATTTTAACTTACAGCATTATATATCAGTTAATCAGTACTATTTATCATTGAATCCTGTAAACTTTTGGTTTATAATGGAATCATGGGAAATTTGGGGAGCAGAAATGTGCATTGGGCACATTCTCCCCGCTATCATGTGACCGTTCGGGAAAAACGGTCTGTCATGGAGGGAATGATAATGAAAAACTCTTTCGCAAAGAGAACAGCCGCGGCGGTTTTCTCCGCGGTGGTGGCTGCTTCCGCAGCTACAGGCACACTTACATCCACGTTCATAACAAACCTCTCTGATACGGCAATGACAGCCGTTGCAGCTGAAAGCAGCGTCAAGGTGCTTTCAGCTGTGGGATATGGCGAGGGTATGTATGCGACGTGGTCATCAGTTTCGGGAGCTTCGGGCTACAACGTTTACGTTGACGGCAAGAAGATTGACTCCATGCTAATCAGACAGTATGCGGGCTACATGAGAGCCGACGCTGTAGGTCTGAAGGCGGGCAGTCACACTATGAAGATAGTTCCCGTGATAAACGGCAATGAGGACGGCTCCAAGGCGGGTCAGACCACTGCCAATGCAACAGCTCACAAGCGCGAGGGCTTCGGCTTCAAGAACGGCACGTCCTCGGGTGCGTACAACGACGACGGCACGCTCAAAAGCAATGCGACTGTCATATACGTGACCAACGCAAACAAGGACAGCGTTTCGGTCACTATCCCTGACAAGAAAGGCGCAAATACCACGCTTACTGGCGTTCAGAACATAATAACAGGGCTCAAGAGCAATACCAAGGTCGGTCCTGTTTGCATCCGATTCATCGGCAATATCACCGACCCTGCCACTCTCAACAAGGGTGACCTCTACGTCGACACCGCGACCTGCGGTCTGACTATTGAGGGCATCGGCAGTGACGCTACCCTCAACGGCTTCGGTCTCGTGCTCAAGAACACCTCCAACTGCGAGGTGCGCAACCTCGGCTTCATGAACTGCAACAGCTCGGAGGGCGACAACTGCGGTCTCCAGCAGGGCAACGACCATATCTGGGTGCATAACTGCGACTTCTTCTACGGCGATGCGGGCTCCGATGCCGACCAGGTAAAGGGCGACGGCGCTCTCGATACCAAGAAGTCGACCTACGTTACCCACTCCTTCAACCACTTCTGGGACAACGGCAAGTGCAACTTACAGGGTATGAAGGACGAGACTACGAGCAACTACATCACCTACCACCACAACTGGTACGACCACTCCGATTCGCGCCACCCGCGTATCAGAACTTGCTCGGTACACTGCTACAACAACTACTTCGACGGCAACGCCAAGTACGGCGTCGGCGTCACGATGACGGCGTCATGCTTCGTCGAGAACAACTACTTCCGTAACTGCAAGTACCCCATGCTCAGCTCTATGCAGGGCTCCGACGTGGCTACGGGCGGCACGTTCTCGGGCGAGAGCGGCGGTATCATCAAGGCTTTCGGCAACGTCATCAGCGGTCAGAAGTCCTATGTCACATATCAGCAGAACGGCTCTGACTTCGACGCGTATCAGGCGTCCTCACGCAATGAGAAGGTGCCCTCGGGCGTAAAGACCAAGCAGGGCGGCACCACCTACAACAACTTCGATACCGACTCTAACATAATGTACGCCTACACTCCCGACAGCGCTGACAGCGTTCCCGCTATCGTTACGGCGGGCGCGGGACGTGTGGACGGCGGCGACTTCAAGTGGCAGTTCGACAACTCCGCAGACGACGAGAGCTATGCTGTGAATACTGCCCTCAAGAGCGCACTCGTCAGCTACAAGGACAAGATAACCGCTATCGGAAGCGGTTTCAAGGAGGATAACACTCCCGCTCCCGCTGTTACTACGACTCAGTATCAGCCGCCTGTCACCACCACCCAGACGACGGTTGTTACTGATATACAGACCACCGCTGCGACAACTGCGTCGCAGGGGACGGTCACCCCTCCCGCGAGCAACGGAAAGTACCCGTTCTCGGGCGCGAACGTCATCTACGCTTCGCCTAACGGCGGCGGCGACGGCAAGTCCTACAGCTCGCCTACAGACATACTCACTGCGATAAAGAATGTGCCGGCAGGAGGTTTCATCTACCTCCTCGAGGGCACGTATAAATACACGAGCACTATCCTCATCGAGGAGGCTAATGCGGGCGCGCAGGGTCAGTACAAGACCGTTGCCGCTTATCCCGGCGCAAAGGTAAGGTTCGACTTCACGGGGCAGGCTGTGGACGCCTCCGCACGCGGATTCGTCCTCGACGGAAGCTACTGGCACTTCTACGGCTTCACAATTGCGAATGCGGGCGATAACGGTATGCTCCTCTCGGGCGACAACAACATCATCGAGAATATGGTGTTCGAGAACAATCAGGACACAGGCTTGCAGATATCGCGCCTCAACGGCTCATATAACAGCATTGCCCAGTGGCCTACAAATAACCTCGTCAAGAACTGCACCTCGCGCAACAACTGCGACACCGCAACTATGGAGAACGCCGACGGCTTCGCGGCGAAGCTCACCTGCGGAGAGGGCAACGTGTTCGACGGCTGTATCGCGTACAATAACTCCGACGACGGCTGGGACCTCTACGCCAAGGAGGCTACAGGTCCTATCGGCGTGGTGACTATCAAGAACTGCATTGCATTCCGCAACGGCTTCACCGAGGACGGCAAGGGCTACGGCGACTGCGACGGTAACGGCTTCAAGCTCGGCGGCGGCGGAGTCGGCACGCGCCACAAGGTCGAGAATTGCCTCGCCTTCGAGAATCTCAACTGCGGCTTCACCGACAACAATAACCCGCTCTTCGGCGAGATGACGGGCTGTACTGCATATAACAACGGCGTAGGCGGCAAGGGCAAGGCTAACTACATGGTCTACAGAAACGCCGCAGACGCAAATATACAGAACATCGTCACCTACTACAATACGGGAAAGGTCTCCAAGACCAATGCCGCGGGCATCAAGCTCACGAATGACAAGTTCAAGGGTGTTGTCAAGAACGCGCTCTACTATAACTCCAAGTATTACTACAGCGCAGGCGCTTTCAATGCGGACGGCACTCAGCCCAAGGTCGGCAACGTGGTAACTCCCACCGATAACGACTTCATCACGCTGAACGTTCCAGCTATGGGTACGGACTTCCATACCGCGTGGAGAAACGCTGACGGCTCTCCCAAGCCCGCAGGCTTTGCCGAGACAAACGGCACGTACAAGGCGCTCGGCTACCATATGGCTTCGGGTGTAGCGCAGGCTTCCGCTCCCGTGGTATATTCGGACAGCGCACCTGTTCCCGAGACAACGACCACGACGGAGACTACGACTGCTACCACTACAACCACCACAACAACAGTCACCGAGACGACAACGACTTCGAGCGAGACTACTACAGTCACCGAGACGACGACTACGGCTGCCGATACCACAACGGCTGCTGCTGAGAGGCTCCTCGGCGACGCTAACCTCGACAAGAAGGTGTCCGTAGCGGACGCGGTAGCGATACTCCAGTTCTTGGCGAACAAGGATAAGTTCCCGCTCACAGCCGAGGCTGTCGACAACGCTGACGTATACGCACGCGGCGACGGCGTAACCGCGAGGGACGCGCTCTCTATCCAGAAGCTCGACGCAGGCGTTATAACGTCACTGCCCGAGGCATAATCAGGCATACAATCAGCCAGCAACATTCCCCAAGGAATATAATGAGCGCGGTGTCCGCGCAGCCGATTTCGCGGCGTATAATAACAAAACGGGGCTTTATCCCCGCGCCAGCAACATTCCCCAAGGAATATAATGAGCGCGGTGTCCGCGCAGCCGATTTCGCGGCATAGAATAACAAAACGGGGCTTTATCCCCGCGCCAGCAACATTCCCCAAGGAATATAATGATAAGGAAAGAAGGACTCCTCGGAGTCCTTCTTTTCTTGTATGACGGCGCGTGAACGGCTGCCGTTATAGCCCCTATTTTATGATTGAAAACGCCTGTTTCAGGTTCGATACGGGTATCAGCTCAATGTCGTAGCTGTCCTTGTCCAGTGCGGACATACACTGCTTCGGTATCACGACCCGCTTGAAGCCCATTCGCTCGGCTTCGCGGATACGCTGCGAGGCGTGCGGCACGGAGCGTATCTCCCCGCCGAGACCTATCTCGCCGAATGCGACGAGCTCCTCGTCGATGAGCTTGTCCATTATGCCCGAGTACAGCGCCATTGCCACTGACAGGTCGGCTGCGGGCTCGTCGAGACGGAAACCACCGACGATGTTGAGGTATACGTCGAGGCTGCCCATGAATATGCCGAGGCGCTTCTCCAGCACCGCGATGATGATACTCAGCCTGTTGAAGTCGAAGCCCGTTGCCATTCGCCTCGGAGCGGAATAGCTCGTCTTTGCGGCGAGAGCCTGTACCTCCGCGAGAATGGGGCGGCTGCCCTCCATGACGCAGGATACGCACGTGCCCGAGACGCCCTTCGGTCTGCCTGAAAGCAGCATCTGCGACGGGTTAGCCACCTCCGCGAGCCCCTTGTCGAGCATCTCGAACACGCCTATCTCGTTCGTCGAGCCGAAGCGGTTCTTCACGGCACGCAGCAGGCGGTAGCTTTGATGCCGCTCGCCCTCGAAGTAGAGGACGGCGTCGACGATGTGCTCCATGACCTTAGGACCTGCGATAGCGCCGTCCTTGTTGATGTGTCCGACGATGATGACGGGTATCTCCTGCGATTTCGCCGTCCGCATGAAGAGGTTGGTGCACTCGCGCACCTGCGTGAGGCTGCCGGGACTGGACGAGATGCGGCTGATGCTCATGGTCTGTATCGAGTCGATGATGACGATGTCGATGTTGCTGCCCGTTATCGTTGCGGCTATCGCCTCCGCGTCGTTTGCGGTGAGGAGGTAGAGGTTCTCGGTGTCGACCCCGAGCCGCTTTGCACGCAGCTTTATCTGCCGCGCCGACTCCTCGCCCGATACGTACAGGACGGAGTGCTCCTCGCCGAGGAACTGGCATATTTGCAGCAGCAGCGTGCTCTTGCCGATGCCCGGCTCGCCGCCGAGCAGTACCAGCGAGCCCTTGACAAGTCCGCCGCCGAGCACACGGTTGAGCTCGCCAATGCCAGTATCATAGCGGACGTCGCTGTCCGCGCCTATGTCTGCGAGCTCGAGGATATCGTCGTACAGGTCGTGGACGTTCGCGAGGGACGTGCCTCCGCCAGCGGGAGAGGCGTCCGCTATCTCCTCCTCGAAGCTGTTCCATGCGCCGCAGGACGGGCATTTGCCGTTCCACTTCGAGCTCTCGTACCCGCACTGATTGCAGGTGTAAACGTATTTCGACTTAGCCATAGCTCATACCAGTGAGGAGTCGATGCCAGTGCTTGTGAGAGCAAAGCGCCTGCCTGTCTCCATAATGCTGCCCGAGCTCTTGTACTTGTCAGCGGTGAACTGGCTGTCTGCGAGGCTCCAGTAGGTCATGCCCGTCTCGGTCTCGCAGTAGAATACGAGGCTGCCGATGTCGAAGAGGAGCCTGCCGCGTCTGCCGTACTCGCCCTCGAGCTGCTCGATGTCATTGCCGCTGAAGTAGTATATCGTGCAGGCGGAGTCTATCGCGGAGCCCGATGATACGATTATCTCGGGCACGTCGTCGCCGTTGAGGTCGCAGAGCTCGAACGCCGCGTCCCTGTTGTCCTCGCCCATAGCGTCGGCTATCTCGAGGAGCTTCTTCCTGCATACCGCCTTGCGCTTCGAGCCGAGCACAGCTCCCCAGCTCTCGGCGCGGCGTATAGCGTAGTTCTGCGAATCGTCGCCGAAGGTGTACTTCCTGCCGAGGTGCATGGTCAGCGTGTCGACGTAGGGAGCGAGCTCCGCCTCGTACTCGGTCAGCAGCACGTCTGCGCCGTTTATCTCATGCTTTATGGTCACGCCCGAGGATGCGGACGCGGAGTTGTCGCTGTATACGAGGAAGTCGGTGAGCTCGCCCTCCGCATACTGGCGGAACTTGCCGAGGAGGAATCCGTCGCCGTGGTACTCCTCGCGCGTGAGCCCGAACTCGGGGAGATAGTCAAATGTGCCGTCAAATCCCGCAGTTCCGAGCTCCGAGAGCGTGCCGCCCGAGTAGGTGAATATCTCGCAGACAGCCTGCTTGTCGGTGCTCTCCGAGATGATGAGCTCGGGGTTGCCGTCGCCTGTGATGTCGAAGAGGTCGAAGGCGGAGTCGGGCGTGAATTTGTCCGAGCTCTTGAACTCCGCGAGCTTGCTCTCGAATGACTTCTGCCACTCGAAGGAGATGCTCTCGGGCGAGATGACCTGCTCGACCGTGTCGGAGTCCGACTGGGACGATGACGTCTTTGTATCGGAGCAGCCGACAGCTGCCGCAGATGCGGTGAATACGGCTGCGAGTAATAATGCTTTCAGTGTTTTCAACGTTAAGACCTCCGATTTTTGTTCTGTATGTCTGTTCGAGCGTAAAGCTCCATAATATTATATTGTAGCATATTCGTATGTGAGTGTCAATCGTTCGGGCGTTCGCGGCGGCTCATCGGCTGACGAAATTATTCGCACGCCGAGCCGCTTTTTTGTTCTGATTTTACCCATTTCCCCGTAGAATTATACAAAGGAGGCTGTGATAATGAACGAGACGTATATAATCCCGACGGTCACCGACGACCGTCCCGCCGTCCCCGCGGAGGACGATACCGCGCAGCTTGCGGAGGAGAGCTCCCGCAGGCGGCGCGAGGGCGGAGCTGACGACATTATCGCTATGCAGGCGGCGGTGTGTATGCTGATAGCCGCCGCACTCATCATCACGAATATATTCCGTCCCGACATATCGGGCGAGCTGTTCTCGCGGCTGCGCGAACTCACGGAGAGCTCGCGCGAGCTCTTCCCGAACCCGCTTGAGCTCCTGATACGGCTGTTTGACAAATGAGCAGGGTCAGGGTAGGCTTTTCCTTCCTGCTGTTCAACGGGCTGCTCTTCCTCTTCTGCGGCGGGAGGATGATATTCTCATTCTACTCGGTCTGTCTGCTGCACGAGCTCGGACACCTCGCCGCGCTCCGTCTGACGGGCGGGGAGCTCCGCCGCGCTGAGCTCAGCTTCTTCGGGATAAAAATGGTCGCTGCTCCCGCGGCTGATATCGGCAGGGGAGCGGTCGTCCTGCTGAGCGGTCCCACGGCGAATCTGCTGCTGTATGCGGTGCTGACGGCGCTGGGCTGCGGCGGGATAACGGCTCGGCTGAGCCTTGCGGCGGGCGTGTTCAACCTTCTGCCGTTCAGCGGACTCGACGGCGGGGCTCTGCTCGATATGCTCGCGGAGGGCAGACCCTGCGAGCGGCAGCTGAGAACCTGTCTCACGGTCGTGAGAGCGGCTCTTGCGGTCGGATTGGCGGCTCTTGCGGTCGCTGATATCGCTAAAACATAATAGTTTTGCTGTAAAAGTTCACATTTTGCAGCAGTTGACATTTCAAACCGTGTGTGATAAAATTAACTTGAATCGTGCAGCCTGTCGGCTGACTGAGAAAAACAGGAGGAAAACAAAATGGAAATAGTATCGGAGCTTTTACTCGCTGTCCCCGCAACAGGCGACAACTTCCCCGCGCAGAAGCTGCTCATCGTGGGCGGTATCGCGTTGGCGATAGCGGCTGTGACCGTTGTTGCGGCGATGTTCAGAAAAAAAGATGACGACGACGAGGAATAATTCGTAATTGAAAATAATGGACTTGCGCCTCCGCATATGATGTTGCGGAGGTGTTTTTCTATGCTTTGCAGTCTTGAGGAGCTGCGCTCGAAGGAGGTCATCGACCTCGGCACGGGCGAGCGGCTCGGCTATATCGACGATATCCGCTTCGATACGGACACGTCGGAGGTCGCGGCACTGGTCATATACGGCGGAAGCAGGCTGTTCGGACTGCTTCCGAGCGGCGATGACCTCGAGATACCGTGCGCCGCGATAGAGGTCGTCGGCACCGAGACCATACTCGTGAGATGTACGGATTTGACATATCATACAAATATCCGCAGAAACAGGCTTAAAAGTTTGTTTGATTAATTTTCGCCGAGCCCTTGCGGAAAAATAAGGAATGTGGTATAATATTAAAGCAATTCGCACGCACGCGCTTTTGCGGGTTGGTGCGGCAGTGATGCCGTTGCCCGTAAGTCAAGCCATGCGGAGGATTAATAATAACCAATTTTTAAGGAGGACTACACAATGTCAGTAGTTTCAATGAAGCAGCTCCTTGAGGCTGGCGTTCACTTCGGACACCAGACAAGACGCTGGAACCCCAAAATGGCACCGTACATCTTCACAGAGAGAAACGGTATCTACATCATCGACCTTCAGAAGACAGTCAAGAAGCTCGAGGAGGCTTACCTCTTCGTTCGCGACCTTTCCGCAGAGGGCGGCGAGGTGCTCTTCGTAGGTACTAAGAAGCAGGCTGGAGATTCCGTTAAGGAAGAGGCTACACGCGCAGGCGCACACTTCGTAAATGCTCGTTGGCTCGGCGGTATGCTCACAAACTTCAAGACAATCCAGACACGTATAAAGAGACTTGAGCAGCTCCACACTATGGAAGAGGACGGCACTTTCAACCTCCTCCCCAAGAAGGAAGTTGTTAAGCTCAACCTTGAGATAGAGAAGCTCGAGAAGTTCCTCGGCGGTATCAAGACAATGAAGAAGCTCCCCGCAGCACTCTTCATCGTTGACCCCCGCAAGGAGAAGATAGCTGTTGCTGAGGCTAAGAAGCTCGGTATCCCGATAGTTGCTATCGTTGATACAAACTGCGACCCCGATGAGGTCGACTACGTTATCCCCGGCAATGATGACGCTATCCGTGCAGTAAAGCTCATCGCCGGCACTATCGCTAACGCTATCATCGAGGGCAGACAGGGCGGCGACGCTGCTGAGGCTGAGGCTCCCGCTGAGGAAGCTGCTGCTGAGGACGCAGAATAAAAAATAATTATGTGTAGGGGCGGATATCATCCGCCCGCACATTAAACCAAGCATTGATTAGGGCGGATAATATCCGCCCCTACTTGAATAAACGAATTTTAAATATAACAGGAGGTATTCACAATGGGTAAGGTATCCGTTGCAGAGATCAAAGAACTTATGAAGTCCACAGGCGTCGGCATGATGGACTGCAAGAAGGCTCTCGAAGAGAACGACGGCGATATGGACAAGGCTATCGAGTTCCTCAGAGAGAAAGGTCTTGCTACACAGGCTAAGAAGAGCGGCAGAGCTGCTGCAGAGGGCGTTGTTGCTGCTGTAGTCAAGGGCGAGACAGGCGTGCTCCTCGAGGTAAACACCGAGACAGACTTCGCTGCTAACACCGACGATATCAGAAACTTCGTTGCTAACGTTGCAAATACTATCATCGAGAAGAACCCCGCTGACGTTGAGGCTCTCAAGGAAATGCCCATCAGCGGCGGCAACGGCACTGTAGGCGAGGCTCTCACAGAGCTCGCTGGCATGAAGATCCGTGAGAACATCGTTATCCGCCGCTTCGTTAGACTTGAGGGCAAGCTCGCTTCCTATATCCACAACGGCGGCAGCATCGGCGTTCTCGTTAAGATGGACACTGACCTCGCTGCTGACGCTGTAGCTCCTATCGGTAAGGACGTAGCTATGCAGTCCGCAGCTCTCAACGCTCCCTACCTCAACCGCGAGCAGGTTCCTGCTGAGGTTCTCGAGAAGGAGAAGGAGATCATGATGGCTCAGATGGCTGAGGATCCCAAGATGGCTTCCAAGCCCGAGCAGGTTCGTGCTAAGATAGTTGAGGGTAAGATAGGCAAGTACTACACAGAGAACTGCCTCCTCGAGCAGGCTTTCGTAAAGGACGACAAGCTCTCCGTAAAGGGCTACGTTGACGCAGAGGCTAAGAAGCTCGGCGGCGCTATCACTGTAACTGACGTTATCCGCTACGAGCGCGGCGAGGGTATCGAGAAGAAGGAAGATAACCTTGCTGACGAAGTTGCTAACATGATAAAGAAGTAAGAGACATAATTTTACGGAATTTGGAGGGACATAGTTATGAAGCTTAACAAAATCGGTGGGGGTATCGCAGTAGTTCTTGCTGCGACACTCGCAGTTTCGGCACTTCCTTTTAGCGGTATCACGGCTGTTGCAGCAGATAATGACTTAACAGGCAACACAATGCTCACGGCTGATGAGCTGAAGCTTGGCAAGGTAGTTTCGTCTGATATAATTAGAGGTGACAGCGATTGGTATAGCTATACTCTGGTTGAGCCAAGTAAAGTGAATTTGGTGTGTCAGGGTTCACAAGAAATCTTTGGTCTTGCGCTGTATGATGGCGCATCGGATAATGCATTGCTTTACAGTCAACCTCAAAGCAAGTCGGTAGTGAATACTCTTTACTTAAAAGCAGGTACATATTATGTAAATGTTTACAGTGCGAAAGACTATTACGCAACTCCGTATGACCTCAAGGTGTCTGCAACTCCCTGTGGGCTCAACGTTCCCGGCGACGGCAGCAACAACGCTATCGGCGATGCTGCCGAAATAGAGCTTGAAACAAAGTACAACGCTCAGATATCCAATAACGATGACATCGACTATTTCACCTTCAACCTCGCTAAAGAGGGCAGGGTAACTTTTGATTTCGCAGGCGAGCTCGGCGCAGTTGACTGGGCACTCTACGATAATCAGGACGACCTTGCAAAGCATGGTACATACCAGAAAAAAGACGAGAAGGACAGCAAGATAACCGTGAAGAACTCTCTCGTTCTCAAAGAGGGCAAGTACACTCTTGCAGTTTCAAAGAACGATAAGGCTCCTTCCTACGGTCCTTACTCCTTCACGCTCAACTACCTCGAGAAGTACAACGATACTGCCGCAAACGGCGTTATCGCTTTCGGCGATATCAACCATGACGGCAAGATCGACGCTAAGGACGCCTCCGCGACCCTGAGCTATTACGCTTACCTCTCTACAGGCGGTACAGAGACCGATATGAACCAGTGGTTCGTTGATACTTTCGGTCCCTTCGAGAAATAATAAAAACAGAACGGCTCCCGTTTATCGGGAGCCGTTTTTTATCGTTTTACCATACCTTGTAATCGGGATTGCCGACCTTGTATGCCGTACCTGGTACGTAAAGGTCCTTCGGCTCGTGTCCTGCTTCCTTAGCCTTGCGGAGCTCGCGGAACGCAACGCTGTTGAATACGATGCGCTGAACGTCTTCCTGCGGCGGGCGGGTGTTGAGGTACTCGAGGATTGTCTGCTGTATGTAGAAGTACGAGCGGAGCTGTGTCTTGCGGAACTCGAGGCGGTTGCCGCCCTCGTCGCTGTTGGGGTCGCCCGTGAGAAGGAAGAGGCTGTCGCCCTCCTCATAGCCGAGTGTGAGCTTTGCGAATATCTCGGGAATGAATATCCTTATCTCAGTAGCCATATCCTTGTTGCCCGTGAACTCGTCGAGCTCCTTGCAGAACGCCTGATACTCCTCGGGATTGCTTATCTTTACCATTTTCTCAAGCGCGAAGTTAGCCGCATTTACGACATCCTCCTTCTTGAAGGGGCACTCGTCGTCTGCGCGGTTTACGAAGATTGCAAACTGCTTCTCACATCTGAACGAGTCGGTCTTCTCCCACGAGTCAACATACTCCTTGAGCGGCTTTGCGAGCTCATTGCATACGGAGCCGTTCACGCGAGCCTCAATTATCTGTCTGTCGCCCTGCTTTGCAAGGAATATCCTTATCCAGTAATACTTCTTGGAGCCGAGGTACTTGGGCACCTCGTTGCCGATGATACCCACGAGCATTGTGGGCTCCTTCTGCTGTTCTGCGCCGATACGCACGATAGAGTGCGCGTACATATCGAAGTCGTAGTGCTGACCGAGGAAGGTCACGGGGATATGAATGGGGTTCTTCTTGGTCATGGACTGGTCAATGGGGTGCCAGAGTCCGCCGTAGAATATCTCTGCAGCCATGTTGACAACGTCCTGCTCTGTGGGACCGTGAGCGTCGACGGGGTCGATGATAGGCTCGTCGAAGCTGTCGTTCGACACGAGGAAGAGGAACTGTACGCTCTTGACGTTCTCGCGCTCCTCTATCCTGCCTATCTTGACGTCGATAGTCATACCTCTCGGCATGATGATACAGCCGTCATAGAGCGTGCCGTTGAGCTTGGCATTGAGCGCCTCGAGGGCTGCTGTCTGGTAGTCGAAGCCCTGTGTTGCGGAGGCTGCTGCCGCCTCCTCGTTTTCCTTGTTTTTCTTCTTGAATAAAGCCACTGTTATCATTCTCCTTATATTATGGTTGATGTTTTCATATTCTCACAGACCGACGGTCTGAAATATGCTTTGGTGTTTACTTGGCGAACTGAGCCGCTGCCCAGCCCTCCTTGACGTTCACTCCGAGGCGCGTGAAGCCGCACTCCTCTATAGCGGAAAGCACCTCCTCCATTCGCTCCTCGATGATGCCCGAAACGATGAGGTATCCGCCGTCCCTGAGATAGCGCTTGAAGTAGTCCTTCATCGCGATGAGCACGTCCGCGACTATATTCGCGGTGATTATGTCGTACTGACCGTCTATCTCGGCGGCGAGCTTCTCGTCCGAGAGGATATTGCCGAAGTAGGTCTTGTAGTCCTCGGCGGGGATATGGTTCTTTATCGCGTTCTCCTTGGCGGTCGCGGCGGCGTTCTCGTCGATGTCGACTGCTACAGCGTTTTCCGCTCCGAGGAGTATCGCCGCTATTGAGAGTATGCCGCTTCCGCAGCCGAGGTCGAGTATCCTGTCGCCCTCCTTGACGCAGCCCTCGAGTATCTCGAGGCAGAGGCGCGTTGTGTGGTGCTGACCCGTTCCGAAGCTCGAGGCGGGGTCTATCTCAAGGATAATGCGCTCGCCCGCGTCGTCGTACTCCTCCCACGAGGGCTTGATGACGAGCGTATCGCCGACCTTGAGCGGCTTGAAGTACTGCTTCCAGTTGTTCGCCCAGTCCTCCTCGCGGATACTCGCGAGCTCAGCCTCGAGGCGTCCGTAGACTCCCTCGGTATCGGAGCTTTTCATCTCCGCGAGCATCGCCCTCACCGAGTTGAGCATATCCGCTCCCTGGTCGTTGCAGGGGAGATATACCGTGATACAGGTCTCGCAGTCGGCGAGCCCCATGAGGTCGTCGTCGATGTAGTCCCACTGACCGTTCTTGTTCTCGAGGAACTCCTTGAAATCCTCGGAGTCCTTGATGACGAAGCCCTTGATACCGATATCTGTGAGCTTCGAGCACAGGAGCTCGATACCGTCAGCGGTGGTGTATATGTTGACTTCTGTCCATTCCATTCGTGGAAATTCCTCCTTAATACTGTATAGCCGCGAGCAGAGCGATGAGGTCTGCGTCGTCGACTGTTCCGTCAGAATTAACGTCGGCAGCCGTGCGCTCGGCGGAGGTGAGCACGGATATTCCCTCGGGAAGTTCTTTCTTCCTTCTGAGGAATGCGCTCAGTGCCGCGAGGTCGTACTTGTCAGCGCTGCCGTCGCCGTTGATGTCGCCCTTTTCGCGGACAGCCGCATCATCGCTGACCTTCGTCATCTTCGAGACGTCAGCCCAGCCCGTGAAGCTGTCAGACTCGATACGTCCGAGCTTTCCGCGGCATTCGGTCACGCTGACGGACTCGCCGCTGCACAGGGACATTATCTGCTCGCTGCCGTCCTCGGAGCTGTAGACCGCTGTCTTCCCGCTGCTCCGCAGGTAATACTCGCCGACGGGCTGAGATACTGTCAGCGTGAGCGAGGTATTGCCGTAGGCGTAGGGCGTATTGGTATAGATATTGAGCTCATAGTCGCCCGCGTAGTTCGGGTCGAAGAAGTAGGACGAGAAGCTGACATCCTCAGCCTCCGTCAGCAGTACGGGCTCCTCCTCCCACTCGTTGCCGAGCATATCCTTGCCGCTGCGCTTTATCGTGCAGCCGCTGAGGTCGAGCTCCTCGCCGAATGCGTACATCGTCTTGGGAGGCGTAACTACCTCGATGTTGACATAGGGCTCGAACTGCTCGGGCGGAATGTAGTCGGTCTCGGGTGAGTTTGCGCCCTTCAGCGCCCAGTATTCACCCTGCAAGCCGTCGGGGTAGACCTCATATAGCAGGGGATTGGTGTTTGCGGGGTCGGACATATAGATATCTTCGCCGTCCACTCCGCGTATGTATACCCAGTGCCAGCCGCCGTATGCGGTGTTGACGCGCGCGATGATGTACCAGCCCTGCGCGAGCAGAGCCTGTACCTCCGTAGCTACCTTTGCCTTGTCGGGAACGAGCTTTTTGACCTCCTCGCCTTCATCGTTGAGCTCGGTGGTCTCTATCTTGGACTCGACGCTTTTGAGATTCTTGTCGTGGCCCCATTTTACCTTGGGGACGAGCTTCTCTATATCGAGCCAGCTCTTGATATAGCCGCCCGAGCCGAAGCCGCCGATGCTCGTATAGCCCTTTGCGAGCACGCCTGGGTTGAATTCCTCGGGCTTGCTGATGCCGAGATTCTTCATTGCGGCATCGTCGAGCGAGCCCGAATCCATTATCATTATCGACAGTGCCGTTATCAGACAGCCCGAGCTCCTTATCGTCGTGGAGTCCATAGGTGTAGCGCTCCAGCGCTCGTCGAGCTGGCTCCAGGTGAGGTATTCCTCCTGCTTGTAGGCAGCCTGCGACGGCAGCGCAGCAGTGAGCGTGCTCACTGCCATGACCGCGGCAGCCGCTGTCCCTATGAGCCTTTTAGCTATTTTTCCATGCATTTTCAATTACCTCCCTGCGGAGCTTTTTTCAGCTTTCGTTTTTTCTTCCTGCTCTCCTTCAGAGCGTCATATGCTGTGATGTAGTCAGCCATAGCTCTGTCCCTGTCGGCTTCCGTCATGGGGATACCGCCGTAGGACATCTTGCTGAACAGTTCCTCGGCAGCCGATATATCCGCTCCCGACTCAGCCGCTATCAGCTCGGAAGCCTCGCCTGCGGTGTTGGTCGCGGGGATGCCGTAGAGCCTGCACAGACGGTGCATTATCGCTGCCACAGCCTTATCGGGCTCGCGTCTCCTGTTGATGAAGATGAACAGCTTGTGGGTCAGGTAGGGCATCACCACGAGCAGGAGCAGCATCGCTGTTGCTATCGCCAGCATGACGAAGCCCGCTTTTTTCAGCATATCGGTCGTTGTGGACTTCTTCTCTTTTTGGGCGTCGGTGTTCGAGAGATTCGACATCGTGGGCTCGAAGGTCATCCAGCCGTAGCCCTTGATATAGAGCTCGGGGAAGGCGTGACCGTCGTTAGCCGATACGCTGTAGGAAGTCTCCTTGGCGCCCGCTATCTCATTCTGCATGAGGTAGCCCTCGCAGTAGCGCGCGGGTATGCCTGCTGCACGCGAGAGCATGACCATAGCGGTCGCGTACTCGACGCACACGCCCGTCTTGGTGCGGAAGAGGAAGTCGTGGACATTCTCGCCCTGTGCCTTCTGGTAGTCAAGGTCGTATTTGAAGCCGTTGGTGACGAAGTACCACTCGATCTCCTTGGCTTTGTCGTACTCGGTATCGCAGCCCTCGGTTATCGTCTGAGCGAGGTCATAGATGTCCTTGTCGCTGCCGTAGTCAAGCAGATTTTCGGTGTAGGAATCATAGAACGCATCGTTCGCGTTAAGGACGGAGAGGTAATGCGCTGTCTCCTCGTCAGGACGCCACACATCGAGGACGTCATAAGCATCACTGAGCATAGCGGCGTAGTCTTCCCTGTCAGCGAGCAACTGCACGAGAGCCTTGTTCTCCTTGTTTTCGAGAGCTCCCGACGGGATATAGTTGAAGGAGAACGAATCTTCCATATAGTATTTTGTATCTGTGGTGAATACTGTTCCCGCCCGGCTGAGCACGATCTTGCCGTTGAAGTTTGTATCCGTAAGAGCTGTTGCTCCCTGCGGAACAGGAACTGTATCTGCTCCGTTTACGACGCCGTAGCGTGCGGTGATGACTGCCTTTTTCTTTTCGGGATATTCGAGCTTTTTGCCCGCATAGGACGTCAACCCGTACTTCACTGCGAAGCCGCTGTCCTTCGCGGCTGCGAACAGGACTGCGTCCGCGACCTCGCCGTTGAAGTCGATATCGAAGGTCGGCTCGGTGAAGGTGCGGTAGTAGGTGTCGATATCGCTTGTTTTCCACTCGTCGCGTTCAAAGCTGTAATTGCTGAACGTTGCAGTTTTCAGCCTCATGGGCATATCGGCTTTTACGACGTAGTGTATAATGTTGCTCTGCTTTCCGCGGAACTGTTCGCCCGTGGAGGTATCACGGAATACGTCGAGCATCTGGTTCAGACGGTCGGTGAACGCGTCAGCGTTGATGAGCGATTCGAGTATGGTACGGTCTTCATGGACGACGGGCTTCGGAAAAAGCGTCGAGAGCATCGCGAACAGCATCGCGAACACTGCCACCGACTTCCACGCTTCGCCCTTGTTGACCAGTATCTCCTTCTCGGATTCGCGGAGCTGTCTGAATGCCGCCATCATCAGCACATATCCCACCGCGAGGGCGATGATATAGCCGATAGGCATTTTCTCATATTCCTTGCCGTATATGGTGAAGGGAATGATGAATATCAGGAAATTCATGAATATCCTGTACTGCACCCGCGTGAAGTAGTACACGACGGAGAGCATGAAGAACAGGAACAGTATGAATATCGCGAGGGTATACCATTTGTTGTATTTCAGCGAGTCCTGCGGAGTGAAGAACCATAGGCTCCATGTAATGGGGTAGTTCTCCGCACCGATGTCCATGCACCTCAGCGCAGCGCTGAAGCCTGTGACATACAGTATCACACAGGCAAAAAAGCCGATTATATGGTGCTTGCAGACGAAGTCGAAAACGCGGAAGACGAACCAGCCTGCGACATAGGCGAGAGCGCCGTATGCGAAGGCGAGGCTGCTTCGGTAGTGGTACATTATCGACATTATCAGCAGCACCGTGTACAGCAGTACGGGGTCGGCGAGCGTCCTTATCAGGAACTCCCTGAGCCCGCTGCTCTTTTTTGCAGTATCAGTCATGTTTTATACCAACTTAAAGTTATTGTCGCCGTCGAGGTACCACATCGGGAAAGCCGTGAGGTTGCGGCTGTCGGGCGATACGCCGATGAGGCTGACGTTGTCGTCGTCCTTGACGGCGTCGGCAATGTCGTCTATCTCGGCGCCGCAGTCGGTGGAGGCGATAACGCACGCGCACACCGAGCCGTTGTATGTGTTGAGGTCGACGCGCCTGTCGGGCACTACCTTCAGCGCGAGCACCTTCAGCAGGAGCTGTTCGGGGTACTCGGGGTTGTCGACGCTCTCGGCTGTGACCTCTCCGTCAGCGCCGAAGTATATCAGCGTGGAGGCGATGCCCTGCTTCACGAGCAGTGAGAGCAGACCGAATACCGAGCGGATTATCTGCTCCTCGCCGAGGATAGCCTCCTCTGGCTTGGCAGAGCCGCTCCTGTAGAGGTCGAGCACTATCATCGGCTGTACGGAGGCAACAGCCTCGTCGAGCCTTACCATGAGCTTGTTCTTCTTCGAGGACAGCTTCCAGTTGACGCGCTTCAGCGGGTCGCCGTGGACGTATTCGCGGTGCTCATAGCCCGGGGAGGTGTTCGCCGAGAACATCAGGGCGGTGTCGTTCTCCTCCTCGTCGTCACTGGTGAGGACGACGTCCGCGATGTTGCGGAAGAGCTGTGATGAAGCCTTTATCTGCGGTATCTCGGGGATAACTCCGACGCTGACGGGGGAGGGTATCTCCTGCGTGAGCGTGAAGCGCATGAATCCGAGGAAGCCGCACGAATAGACCGTATCAAGCGCTATCTCGCCGTTTCCGCCCGTTACGGCGTCAACAGTGTAGGTGAAGGTCTTTTTGTCGTCGCGCACGAGCGATACGCGGTAGACCTTGTTGTTCTGCGCGAATACCTCGCTCGCACGCGGGGTTATCTCGATGATGCCGAGCGGGAAGCGCCCTGTCTTCTCGACGGTAACGCTAACGGTCAGCTTGCTGCCCTTCTGCACGTAGCCGTCGCAGTTCATGCTGACCTTGACGCGCTTCCTCGCGAATACCGCGAAGAACAGCGATACAAGCGGTGAGAACACCGTGAATGCCACGAGTATCATGCCCATTTCGCCGTCGATGTAGAAGGTGAAGATGTACAGCAGAAAGGCTACTGCGAGTATGGCGATTATGGTCTTGAAGCTGTCGAACGCGGTCGGGCCGAGCAGCACAAAGCTGCGCTTTTTCTTTTTGTCCTTACTCATACAGCCTTACATTGCGGGGACGGGAGTGTTCTCGATGACGTGCTTTATATAGTTCTCGCCTGTGCCGAATTCGCTCTTGCCCTGCGGGGAGAGGATTATGCGGTGCGCGAGCACTGAAACTGCGGCAGTCTTGACGTCGTCGGGGGTGACGTACTCCCTCTCGTAGATATACGCGAACGCCTTTGCCGCCTTGTACAGCGCGATGCTTCCGCGCGGGCTGATGCCGAGGGTGGCGTTTCTGTCGTCACGGGTCGAGCCGACGATATCCACGATGTATTTCTTGACCGAGTCCGACACGCGCACATTGCGGACGTCCTCCTGCATAGCGATGACGTCGTCGACGTGCATGGCGGGCTCGGTGATGTTGTTGATAGGGTTGTGCTTCTCGGTGCGGTCGAGGATCTTCATCTCCTCCTCGGGGACGGGGTAGCCCATTGACAGCTTCATGAAGAAGCGGTCCATCTGTGCCTCGGGGAGGTGGAACGTGCCGTAGGTCTCGACGGGGTTCTGCGTAGCCATTACGAGGAAGGGCTGGGGCAGCTTGTGGGTCTCGCCGTCGAGGGATATCTGCCTCTCCTCCATTGCCTCGAGCAGGGCGGACTGCACCTTCGGCGAGGCACGGTTTATCTCGTCCGCGAGCAGGAAGTTGCACATTACTGCGCCATCGCGGTATATGAACTCGCCCGATTTGCCGTCGAGCATGGTGAAGCCCGCGATATCCGAGGGCATGACGTCGGGGGTGAGCTGTATGCGGTTGAACTTGCCGCCTATAGACCGCGAAAGCGCGGTTATCAACTGCGTCTTGCCCACTCCTGGGACGTCCTCGAGGAGCACGTGACCCTCGCAGAGCAGAGCGGCGATGAGTCTGATGACGGTGTCGTTCTTGCCGACGATGACCTTGCCTATGGAATCGGCGAGCGTTTGTATCTTACTGTTCATAGTTTTCCTCACAATTAAAGATTGGCATACACAATATACCTTTATAATTATATCATATTTGGAGGTCAGCCGCAAGTGACGTATATATAGATTATCACTGCACATTTTTGTTAAATCGTACAAAAACGAACTTCCGAAATTGTTGAAAACGGTAATAACGCCGTCTCATATCTCCCACAGCTTCGGGTGAGACTGCGGAAAACGATTTTTTGCCGTTTTTTGCAAAAAAATACTTGACAAGTTCGGGGCGTTGTGATAAAATATTATTGCCGCTTGTAAACAGGCTTTTCAAGTCATGTCTATGCGCCTGTGACAGCGAGTTTTTATGAAAAGGCAGGTGCCAATGAATGTACGCAGTTATTGAGACAGGCGGAAAGCAGTATCAGGTAAACGAGGGAGATACAATCTTCATCGAGAAGCTCGCAGCTGAGGCTGATGAGACTGTTACCTTCGACAAGGTCGTTGCTCTCGGCGCTGACGACGGCATCAAGGTAGGTACTCCCTATGTTGACGGCGCATCAGTAAAGGCTACCGTTATCAAGAACGGCAAGGCTAAGAAGATCACTGTTTTCACTTACAAGCCCAAGAAGGGTGAGAAGAAGAAGCAGGGTCACAGACAGCCCTACACTCAGGTAAAGATCGAAGCTATCAACGCATGATCAAAGCTGAGTTCTATCAGTCAGAAAAACAATATTGCGGCTTCCGTGTAACGGGGCACGCGGGCTTTGCAGAGAGCGGACAGGATATTGTCTGCGCTGCGGTGACGTCGGCGTGTATGCTCGCGGCAAATATCATAACGGACGGCTTTCACATAAAGGCTGAGGCGGGTGCAGAGGATAACGTTATGCTCTGTATCGCAGACAAGCCCGATGAGAGAGTTCACGCTGTCATGGATATGCTCGCGCAGCAGCTCGAAATGATACGCGGTGAGTATCCGCATACTATCAAGATCTCATTTTCGGAGGTGTAAAGTAATGATCAAGGTTAGCATTCAGTTCTTCGCTCATAAGAAGGGTGTTGGTTCTACAAAGAACGGTCGTGATTCCGAGGCTAAGAGACTCGGCGTCAAGAGAGCTGACGGTCAGTTCGTTCAGGCTGGCAACATCCTCGTTCGTCAGAGAGGTACACACATTCATCCCGGTGAGGGCGTAGGTATCGGTTCTGATGATACATTATTCGCTACAGTAAGCGGAAGAGTAAAGTTTGAGCGTTACGGTCGTGACCGTAAGAAGGTTTCTGTTTATACAGAGCAGTAACAATCTATTGCGTCATAAATCCCGAGCGTTTGCTTGGGATTTTCTTTTAAAAATGAGCCGTTAGGTTTAAGCCGTTAGCCGTTAGCTGATGGTATCGGCTGCGCCGATGTATCTGAAAGATGTTGGCGGCTCAATTATTCGATTTGTCCGCGTAAGCGGACACCGCAAGCTAATGGCTAAAGGCTAATGGCTGAAGGCTCAAAACAACAGGAGGTCGTAGAATGTTCGTTGATCAGGCAAGGATAAAGATCAAAGCGGGCGACGGCGGCGACGGTGCCGTTTCCTTTCACAGGGAAAAATATGTGGCTGCGGGAGGTCCCGACGGCGGTGACGGCGGCAGAGGCGGCGACGTTATCTTTCAGGTCGACGACAATTTCTCGACGCTGATAGATTTCCGCTATAAGCGCAAGTACGTCGCTGAGAGAGGCGAGAACGGCTCGGGCAGGAACTGCACGGGCAAGAGCGCTCCGCCGCTCATAGTCAAGGTGCCGAGAGGCACCGTTGTCAGGGACGCCAATACGGGCAGAATTATGGCGGATATGTCCTCGGACGAGCCGAAGGTGCTCGCGAGGGGAGGCAACGGCGGCAAGGGCAACGTCCACTTCGCGACGTCTACCCGCCAGATTCCCAAGTTCGCTAAGCCCGGCTACCCCGGAGAGGAATTCGAGGTCACGCTCGAGCTCAAGCTCCTTGCGGATGTCGGACTTGTAGGCTTCCCGAATGTGGGCAAGTCAACGCTGATATCGGTAGTCAGCGCCGCCAAGCCCAAAATCGCAAATTACCACTTCACTACCCTCACGCCAGTGCTCGGTGTGGTCAAGGGCGAGGACGAGAAGTCCTTTGTTATGGCGGATATCCCCGGTCTTATCGAGGGCGCGGGTGACGGAGTCGGTCTCGGTCACGAGTTCCTGCGCCACGTCGAGAGATGCCGTCTCATCGTCCATGTCGTGGACGTCTCGGGCATCGAAGGCCGCGACCCCAAGGAGGATTTCGACATCATCAACGCTGAGCTCGCTAAGTTCAACGAGGAGCTCGCACAGCGTCCGCAGATAGTCGCCGCGAACAAGTGCGATATGGCTACAGAGGAGCAGATAGCGGATTTCCGCGGCTTCATCGAGGCGAAGGGCATACCCTTCTTCTGCATATCGGCGGCTACCACTCAGGGCACAAAGGAACTCATCAAGAAGGTGTCGGAGGTGCTCGACACGCTCCCGCCTATCAAGGAGTATGAGGCTGAGCCCATACCGCAGGCAGAGCTCGACGAGATGCTCGGCGTGGACAAGAAGTTCGAGATTGAAGAGGAGGACGGCGTATTCTTCGTGGACGCGCCGTGGATCCAGCCTATAATGCGTACCGTAGACCCCGACGACTGGTCGTCGCTCCAGTACTTCCAGCGCGTGCTCATCAACAGCGGCATCATTGCCAAGCTCGAGGAGATGGGCGCCAAGGAGGGCGACACCGTCAGCATAGAGGGCTTCGAGTTCGATTTTATTGAGTAATATGGGAAAAGAAATGCTTACGGAGCGTGAGGCGAACACCTACAGTCCGCTCAGCCTTGCGTTCCTCGGAGACAGCGTATATGACACGCTCGTGCGGGAGTACCTCCTGCGTATCGCCAATATGCCCGTAGCCAAGCTCCACTCCGCAAAGGTGAAGCTCGTCTGCGCGGAGTTCCAGTCGGAGGCGTACAGCAGGCTCGAGGATGTCCTCGATGAGAAGGAGCTCGCGGTGCTAAAGCGCGGCAGGAATGCCACGGGAAACACCGTCCCCAAGCACGCGGACGCTGTCGAATACAGACGTGCAACAGCTGTGGAGTGCCTTTTCGGCTACCTCTTCCTGCTCGGCAGGACGGAGCGTATCTATGAGCTGTTCGATACGATAATCGCGGACGCGGACGTGTCCGCCGAGATATGAAACGGAGGTATTGGTCATGAGCTTTATCAAGGGTTTACTGGGACTGCTGAAGGGTCTCAAGCTCGGAGGAATTATCCTCGGAGTTGTAGGAGGCTTCGTTTTCGGCTTCATCGCAGGAGCGGGAATTGTCGCGATACTCGACTACCGCGACGAGAAAATAGCACGCTTATACAAGCTCCGCCGCGATACCGACGAGAACTACATCTATTCAGAGTAAAGGAGAAAAGGCTATGTCAGGTCATTCAAAATGGAACAACATCAAGCGCAAGAAGGAAGCGACAGATGCCGCTAAGGGCAAGATATTCACCAAGATAGGCAGAGAGATAACCGTCGTTGTACGCGAGGGCGGTCCCGACCCTGCCAACAATGCGAAGCTCCGCGACCTCATCGCTAAGGCTAAGGCTAACAACGTGCCCAACGACAACATCGACCGCGTAATCAAGAAGGCTGCGGGCGGCGAGGACAAGAACAACTACGAGAACCTCACATACGAGGGATACGGTCCCAACGGCGTAGCTGTAATCGTTGAGTGCCTCACCGACAACAAGAACCGTACAGCAGGCGATATCCGCCACTACTTCGACAAGTTCGGCGGCAACCTCGGTACTACGGGCTGTGTATCGTTCATGTTCACCGAGAAGGGCATCATTGTCCTCGAGAACACTGGTCTCGACGAGGATGCTGTCATGGAGGACGTTTTCGAGTGCGGCGGCGACGACTTCGATATCTCCGAGGAGAGCGTTGAGATAGAGTGCGCTCCCGAGAATGTGTCGGCTGTAAGAGAGGCTCTTGCGGCTAAGGGATACAATGTGCTCTCTGCGGAGGCTGAGATGGTGCCCGCGACATATACCACGCTCACTGACGAGGACCACATCAAGAAGATGAACCTCCTGCTCGAGCACCTCGAGGACAACGACGACGTTCAGAACGTATACCACAACTGGGATATGCCCGACGAGGAATAATTCAGCTGTCAGAATCTTTTGTGCAGGGGCGCGCATTAGGCTGCTCTCCTTAGCGGAAAAAAGTGGGCTACCGAGCCGTAAAGTAACGGCTCATATTTGGTAACCTGCGAATCCGCCAAAGGGGGCTCCCCTTGTGTGCCCCTGCGTTGTATTATGCGGGGCGATGTGGGCATCGCCCCCTACACAATGTTGAATCAAGCGCATTGTAGGGAACGGCATTCCATTCGCTGACAGGAGGTCAATATGGACATCACTATCAAAAAAGTCAAGTATCTGCCCGAGCTTCGCCGCGTTGCCGAGCTCGCCGACGAGATATGGCATGAGTGCTTCACCGACATCATCAGCCTCGGTCAGATAGACTATATGGTGGAGAGATTCCAGTCCCTCGACGCCATGATACGTCAGATTGAGGAGCAGTCCTACACCTACCTCTCCGTTTACGACGGCGGCGACCTCTGCGGCTATATCGCCGTCAAGCCCGAGCAGGACGACCGCTTCTTCCTCAGCAAGCTGTACCTCCGTGCCGACAAGCGCGGGCAGGGGATAGCTCGGCTCATGCTTGAACGCGTCTTCGAGGAGGCAAGAAAGCACGGAAAGAGCTCCGTCTATCTCACGGTCAACAAGCACAACGACCGAGCTATAGCCGTCTACAAGCGGACGGGCTTCACCGTGACCGATTCCGTTGTCACCGATATCGGCAGCGGCTACGTCATGGACGACTACATCTTCACATATGTGCTTTGAGTTATATTGTACAAACTGTAATTTATTGACTTGAAGCCGAATAAATTGTATAATAAGTGTTGTGATATGAGGGAGTAGTTAGCGCGGCAACGCGTGACAAGCCGACACACTGACCGCTTTAACGGTCCGGTTTTGTCTTAAATAATGAGACTCATGTATGGCTTTTTTGCTGTACCTGAGTTTATCTGGTTCGGGTACGCGAGTGCCCGATTTTTTGTTTTGTGAGGTAATTTTATGACTTGGACTGAACTTGTACTTCTTTCGCTCGGACTTGCTATGGACGCCTTCTCCGTCTCGGTCTGTAAGGGACTGAGCATGAAGAAGATAGACTATAAGGGAGCCTTCCTGACTGCCCTGTTTTTCGGCGTATTTCAGGGAGGTATGCCGCTCATCGGCTACTTCCTCGGAAGCCGCTTCGAGGAGTTCATCAGCCGCTACAGCCATTGGGTAGCGTTCATTCTGCTCGGCTTCATCGGCGGCAAGATGATATTCGAGGTCTTTCACGGCGGAGACGACGAGGAGGCTCAGACCGAGTATAAGCTCAATATCGGCGAGCTCTTCGTGCTCGCGATAGCTACGAGCATTGACGCGCTCGCGGTCGGAGTTGTGTTCGCGGCGCAGAAAACGCCTGTTATCAGCTCCGTGACCGTCATCGCAGTCATCACATTTGTCACGAGCCTCATCGGAGTCGGCATAGGCAACCGATTCGGCAGTAAATACGAGAAAAAAGCCGAGCTCGCGGGCGGAGTTGTGCTCGTGCTCATCGGTGTGAAGCTCCTGCTCGACGGACTGGGAGTGCTGTAAAAATAAAAAGCGGAAGGGATAAGTGGAACATTCCAAATCCCTTCCGCTTTTTTTTCAGAAAACCGCCTTTTTTATCAGTGCCAGTTCGTCGAGGGAGATGCAGTGCTTGAATTCGCCTTCGTCCATGACGGCGAGCAGCTCGTCTATCTCCGCCCAGCACACGTCGGAGACCTCCGAGGACTGGAGCACCAGCCTGTCCACGTCGACCTCCTCGCGGCAGAGATACACCGCGCGCAGTTCGTTGTCGTTGATACCCTCGGCGGTGTAGCAGTTCTTCATCAGCCCTATCAGCTCGAGACGGCTGCCGTGTATCTTCAATCCAAGCTCCTCGGCTGTCTCGCGGACTGCCGTGCTGCGGAACTCCTCGCCCTGTCCTACATGACCCGCCGCGGAGACGTCGTAGCAGTCGGGAGCTATGCGCTTCTCGTGCGAGCGCTTCTGGAGCAACACGTAAATGCCCATATCCTTGCGTTTGATTATCCATATATGTACTGCGGGGTGGAGCTCACCGTCGCGGTGTACGAGGCTGCGTGGCTTGGATTCCGAGGTTATGTGCGCCTCGGAGTCGATTATGTTGAGGAACTCGTCCTCGATGACCTCCATAGAGATGTGGGAGTTGTTTTTCTCAGCCTCTGAGAATATGCCGATGATGTCGCGCACAGAGTCATTTATCATGTCCTCGTTCGATTCGTATATCAGAAACTTTATGTCGTCGCTCACGGAGTTGAGTATCCCGCGGAGCTCGTCGCCGTCGGAGATATGCTCTGCACCGAGCTTCTTGGCTGTCTCGGCGTAGAGCTCGTCATGCGAGGCGAGCTTGCTGAGGTATATTTCTAACTGTTCCATAAAAAGCACTCCTTCAAATATTCACGCGACTGTAATTATATACCCTTTGTCGGAAAATGTCAATGGTTTTTGCGATATTTGTCGGAATTGGCGGGATTTTTGTTTGCGGAACGCAGAGAATGGTGCTATGCATTGTTATGGTGTAGGGGCTGCCTTTGGCAGTCCGTCGTCATTATGAATATGCGGACGCCCGAAGGGCGCCCCTACGTCTCATTTCACGTGAAATCCCATGCACTGCACGTTTGCTACCTTTGTGCCGAGCTCGTCGGTGATGTCTACATTGTATACGCAGGTGCTCCTGCCGTCCTTTATCAGTGTCGCCTTTGCGATGAGCTTCTTTCCCTTGATAGGGGAGAGGTACGCGATGCTGTTATTGATGCCGACTACGCCTATCTGCTGCCAGTTGGAGGCTACGGCGAATGCGAAGTCCGCGAGCGTGTAGTGTACGCCGCCCATTACATTGCCCATGGCGTTGCAGTGGCGCTCGTCGAGCACCACGCTGCACACGGAGCTGTGGTCGCCTATCTCGTCTATGACCATGCCCGCGTCGGTGGCAAAGGTGTCATTCTTGAAATACTCTCTTACTTCTTCTATGGTGTTCATAATGATTCCTTTCTGTATTGCGGGCGGATAGTATCCGCCCCTACAAACCGTGTATTAATAGCGTCTCGTGTAGGGGGCGATGCCTACATCGCCCCGCTGCTTATTTGAAATGGTGCAGATGAAATACATCTGCACCATTCTGTCAGTTCTTTATCTGCTTTGCCACGAGGCTCTCGCCGCAGTATATCTGGCGGAGCTTCGGCTTTTCTATCTTGCCCGTGGGATTTCTCGGCACGTCGGCGAAGATTATCTTGTGCGGTCTCTTGTAGCGCGGCATCTTCTGGCAGAACGTGTTTATCTCGTCCTCGGAGCAGTCCATGCCGTCCTTTATCGAGATTATCGCCGCCGCTATCTCGCCCAGTCTCTTGTCGGGCAGACCGATAACTGCCACGTCCTTGACTGCGGGGTGCGCGCGGAGGAAGTCCTCTATCTGTACGGGGTAGAGGTTCTCGCCGCCGCTGATGATGACGTCCTTCTTGCGGTCAACGAGGTAGATGAAGCCGTCCTCGTCCTCCTGAGCCATATCGCCCGTGAGGAGCCAGCCGTCCTTGATAGTCTCGGCTGTAGCCTTCTCGTCGCGGTAGTAGCAGGTCATGACGCCCGGTCCCTTGACGTAGAGCTCGCCGACCTGTCCGCGCTCGACTGCATTGCCGTTCTCGTCGGCTATCTTGACCTCCCAGCCGTAGCCAGCCTTGCCGATAGCGCCGACCTTGTGGATATTCTCCACGCCGAGGTGTACGCAGCCAGGTCCTATGGACTCGCTGAGACCGTAGTTAGTGTCGTACTGATGATTCGGGAAGTGCTCCTTCCAGCGCGCGATGAGCGACGGAGGAACAGGCTGAGCGCCGATGTGCATGAGTCTCCACTGCGAGAGCTCATACTGTGACAGGTCTATCTCGCCGCGGTCGATAGCGTCGAGGATATCCTGCGCCCACGGTACGAGGAGCCATACTATCGTGCAGAGCTCGTTCGATACAGTCTCGATTATAGACTTCGGCTTTACACCTTTCAGCAGGACTGCCTTGCTGCCCGACTGGAGGCTGCCGAACCAGTGCATCTTCGCGCCCGTGTGGTAGAGCGGGGGTATGCAGAGGAAGACGTCGTCGCGGGTCTGTCCGTGGTGGTTCTGCTCGACCTTCGCGGAGTGTACGAGACTGCGGTGCTTGTGGAGTATAGCCTTCGGGAAGCCTGTGGTTCCCGAGGAGAAGTATATCGCCGCGTCGTCGTCGTCGGTGAGCTTGATATTCGGCGACTCACTGGACGAGTTCGCAACGTTGCTGTCGTAGTGCTCGGCGAACGAGGGACAGCCCTCGCCGACGTAGAAGAGGAGGCGGTTCCTGCTGATGTCCTCGGCGATTTCCTCTACGCGTCCGATGAACTCGGGTCCGAACATGAGTATGTCTACCTCGGCGAGGTCGAGGCAGTATTTTATCTCGTCCGCGGTGTAGCGGAAGTTGAGCGGTACTGCGAGTGCGCCTGTTTTGAGTATGCCGAAGTAGATAGGAAGCCACTCGAGGCAGTTCATCAGCAGTATGCCGACCTTGTCGCCCTTCTGCACGCCTCTCTCGAGGAGCATATTCGCAAAGCGGTTAGCCTTTTCATCGAAGACCTTCCATGTTATCTCGCGGCGGTAGCAGCACTCTGGGTTCGGCTCGATGAGCTCGTACTCCTTCCATGTCTTGCGGCGGACTTCGGTTATCTCGGGGTTGACCTCGACGAGAGCGACGTCACTGCCGTATAATTCAGCGTTTCTTTCGAGCAATTCTGTAATAGGCATAGTATTCTGTCCTTTCTCAGCCTTGTGATGTAATTCAAAGCAATAAAGCTGTAAAGCCGTAAATCATATATAATCATTTTAACACAAAAAAGCCCAAAAGTAAAGAGCGTGCAGATATGCGAATCCAACAAAAATAGGTGCCGCTCTCTGTGCAGTATCACGAAATTGTTTTATTTCGTATTTTTCTCTTTCTTTATTGAGTAAAAAGTGCTATAATTTACATATAAATATCATACTTTTCTGTGAAAAGGAGAAAACTATGGGAAAAACAGTTAATATTGCCGTATTTGTTGCGGGTCTCGATGAGGAATATCAGAATAATATCATCACGGGTATCAACGACTTTGCTCGGCGCAATAAGGTGAATGTGACTTACTTCGCGGCATATGGGGGTATGCTCGACAGTAAGATATTTGATATAGGCGAGTACAGTATGTACAATCTCGCCAACCTCGAGCTCTTCGACGGTGTTATCCTTATGACCAACTGTATCAATGATATGACGGTCAGAGAGAGCATCATCAACAGCGTCAAGGAGGCTAAGCTCCCCGCTGTCGTGTTCGACTGCGCCGACTATCCCGAATTCATCAATATCAGTATCGACAACACCGCCGCCATGCGTCATATGGTGCGCCATGTCATTCAGGAGCACGGCGCTAAGGTGCTCAACTACATATCAGGTCCTATGAACAACCCCGAGGCGGTAGACCGTCTCAACGCCTTCCGCGAGGTCATGGCTGAGAATAATCTGCCCGTCGAGGAGGGACGCATATTCTACGGCGAATTCCGCCCGTATGACGGTAAAGCCGCTATCGAGCAGTATATGGAGTCGGGACTCGCTCTGCCCGACGCGTTCATCTGCGCGAACGACGCTATGGCTCTTACGGCTGTCAGCACGCTCGAAAAGTACGGCTTCTGCGTGCCGCTCGACGTCATAGTGACAGGCTTCGATAATACCTACAGCGCGAGAAACTACTGTCCTGCGCTGACGTCTGTGGGACGTCCGCTCGCACGCGCGGGAAGCGTGGCTTGCAGTGCTATCCTCAATATCATCAACGGCAAGGAGCCCGAGATAGAGCACATGGAGGCTGAATGCGTATTCACCGAGAGCTGCGGCTGCTCAAACGGCAGTATCGGCGGCGTGAGCGAGTTCAGCGAGTACCGCAAGCGTACCTACAACAAGATTGAGGACAGCAACGATAATATCCACAAGCTCAATATCCTCTCGGCAAGACTCGCTGAGACTCAGAATACAGACGATACCTTCGCTGTCATCAGGGACTTCGTCTCCGAGATAGGCTGCGAGCGCTTCGCGCTCTGTCTCAAGGAGGACTGGCAGGAGGCGTTCAACTCCACCAATTCAAGCACCGATTTCAACTGCGCGATGACTGCTCCGCTGATATGGGAAAAGGGCGAGACTACCTGCGTCGAGTATTTCGACGGCAGCAACGTCTACCCCGAGCCCCTCGAGACAGGCGGCAATATCAGCTACTTCCTGCCGATACATTTCAACGAGAAGGTGCTCGGCTACTTCATAATCACTAACGGCGATTTCCCGATAACGAACCTGCTCTGCCACACCTTCGCTATGGATATCAGCAACTCGCTCGAGAACCTGCGTAAGCTGTCGCATATCAACAAGGCTATGGACGAGCTCAACAGGCTCTACGTCATCGACCCGCTCTGCAACGTCTACAACAGAAACGGCTTCATCAAGCTGGCTGATGATATGTTCAGGACAAGCGTCACGAAAAAACGCAGGATAATGCTCACGTTCATCGATATGGACGGTCTGAAGTTCATCAACGACAACTACGGTCACAACGAGGGCGACTTCGCGATACAGCGCCTCGCGGACGTTATCAAGGAGTGCCTGAGGAGTGATAGCATATGCGCCCGCTTCGGCGGCGATGAGTTCGTCGTGTTCCACCAGAAGGCGTCCGAGGGCGACGAGGCGGCGTTTGAGAGGCGTCTCAATGCCAAGCTCGAGAGCATCAACACCATTATCTGCAAGCCGTATACGCTCTCTGCAAGCGTCGGAAGCATAATCAAGGTGCCCGAGGAGGACGAGACCCTCTACAGCATAATCAAGCAGGCTGACGCGCTGATGTATGAGGTCAAGAAAGCAAAGAAGAATTCGCGCGCTGCGATGGAGGCAAAATAACAGCGCATAAAAATATCCCTGCCGTAAGTGTTATACCTATACGGAAGTATTATGGATATCTATTGAGGAGGACCCTTTTGAAAAAGGGTCCCTCCTCAATGGTCACGATTCTTAACGAAGAAAAGGCAACATCAAACTGAATAGGATAACGAATCCCGATACATTAAGTATCGGGATTTTATGATCTATAAAAATCAAATCATTCAACTATCTCACTGTTCTCGACAGCGAATTCGAGAAGAATATTGATAAGCTCGTTTCGACTGCGGTTTGTTTCAGAAGAAAGCCTGTCGAGCTTGTCGACGATTTCATCTTTGACACGGATAGAGAAGGTTTTGTAACCGTCATCGCCTTTAAGGTTGTTCTTCTTGGTTATCTGTAGTTTTTTGTTCATTGCCATATCATCTCCTAACACTTTTATTATATATTGACAAAAGAACAAAATATATGTTATAATATATGTGGCAATTTATAACATATTATATTGCTAAATAATTTGCCTTAATAGCGTTTGGAATCCATTTTTATAATCAGAAATTTGGTCTGCTATAATAATGATGATAAAAGGCACAACCCAAATCATGAAAAATTAAATGCAAAATCATATTCACAAATGAATTATTGACAGATTATATGTCGTTATGTATAATATTATCAATAGTATTGTACAATTAATTGTGCTACTGGAGGTGTTAAAATGAAAAGAAAACTTGCTTTAATAACCGCTCTTTTGATTGTAGTTTCTACAATGTATTCTTGTAGTGACTCGTCTGAAAACCAATCTTCTTCATTGAATGTGAATGAGGATGCTACCTCGAATACAGCTACAACCACAAACGTCGACTCTAATGATGTTATAGCGGTAACCACATCTATTAGCACTGCTTTAACCAATCTGACAACTACCACGGCAATTGAAAGCACCCAAAGCGTTCAGACTACTTCTGCAACAAATGCTGTTGCGACAAATAATCTGAATTCAGTTCAAGAAAACTCAATTGCATGGTTAAACTATCTTGCAATGATCTCGCAGGAAATCAACTCCTCTAAGAATAGCAAGTTATACCTTGAAGAAGCATATGCCGCTCTTATAAATAACACCAATCCCGCTAATGTTAACGAGCTTACGGAAAGTCATTTGGTCAGCCTGCTTGATATTATCGAGAAATACAGGATGATAGCTGTTAAAAGAGACAGGCTGCAATATATTTATGAACAAAATCAAGCTAAGGCTTTAAAAGCTGCTGTGCCTGATCCTGTCGGTCTGCTTAGTGCAACCGTTGCACTTGATGTCAAAGGAATCATTACTTCTCTCATTTATATGGAGATTGATTCATATAGCAGTTATTCCGCATATTCCAACGAGATAAATCAGGAATACCTAAAGGATGGCTGGGAGCTTGATGACGAAGCAGCTGCTAACCTTCACGATAGCAGAAAACGAGCTTTCACCTATATGATAGATATCGTTAGAGAGGATAATCTCCCGGGTGATTTGGCTCTTAATGAAACATCTATCGAAAAATTTGTTGAATGCAAGAATAATCCGAATACCCATCAACAGATTCAATTCCTTGAAGCTAATAAGGATACATACCACGCTTTCGGAAATTATTGGCTCCTATTAGCTGAATGCTATTACAATAACGGAGATTACAAGAAATGTTTGGATTCGGTAAAGGAATACGAAAACTTGCATTCTGATATTTTCAGGAAGGATTATAGCTTGGCACGCACACTTCCGCTTGCTATCGCTTCAGCCGGAGAGGTTCAATCAACAAGCGAGTATATCAAGACTTCCGAAAGGTATCTTGACTTGATTATAAAGAATACCGAAAGTGATGAATGGGCATTAAGATATTTTGCAGCGGAATTGTATACCGATTTGTATGCCAAATCCGGCAACACTCAATATCTGAAATCTGCGTATGATCTTGCACTAAACAACGTCAACAATCTGTCCGTAAAACAAAACGAGATAAACGAAACATATATTGCAGATGTTAAGGAAATCGAAATCCCCGATGACGCGACAAAGAAAGAAAAGAAGCAGATAAAAGCCTACAACAAAGCAACAAAGGAAAAGCGTGAAACTGAGCTGCCCGAGGTTTATGAGCCGCTTGCTTTGAATTGTGAATTGTTATTTACAGTTTCAAAAAAGCTAAACATCTCGCAAACAGATAAAGATAGGATCGACGGTATACTTGCAGGTCATAGTAACCCCGTATTCTTGACAGAGCCAGTACGAAACCTCTTTTCTTTTACACCGTCGACAACAAGAGTTAATGCAACATACGATAAAGATGAGCTCACTTTGCCTGTTTCGTGTGTTTCAGAAGGAGCAACTATTAAGGTCACTGTTACAAGTGGAGACAGTTACATAGTTTATGATGACTGGAAGATTGATGAAGTTGAACGTCCGAAAAAGGATTTTTCATCTTATAAGGTCACATATACAAGCAAAAAGGCTGGTGATTGCACTTGGCACGAAGATAGCCAAGTCAAAGTGGAGATTGTTAATGGTGAGTATACAAGCAATTCTCCCTTTGTTATCAACTTTAAAGTCAGCAACTTCAAATCAAGAAAAGTAGGTTGGGATACTGTAGATTTTGAGCAGGTGGATTGATATGAAACAAATTCGTTTAATTATACCTTTGCTTCTATCGATTCTTATGCTATTTCTGTGTACTTCTTCAACATTTGCCTATGAGCGTACAGAACATGATAAAATAATGTGTGACGTCCTATTCAAATCTTTCAAAAATATCGAAAATGATAAAGACAATGAAGATGAAATAAAAGCTCTTGAAGCAGCAGCATATCTAACAATAGACCAGTATAATGGATCTGGCGAAGAAGAATTGAAATGTCTGAAAGGATATGGTGTGAAAGGGTTGCCATCATTAAAAGACATTGATTACCAATCTAATCAATATCATCGAAAAGCTACTCATAGGGGATGGGATGCTGAATCAAAAGGAGTTTATAATTCAGCTGATAACGCAAGATGGATCATTCGTAAAAAGATTCTTGTTAATACATCTGAAAAGATTTTTAACTTTGATGGCGACAAAAATAAAAAAGACAGTTTTTGCGCACTAATCTACTATATTCATATCTTAGGAGATAGAATGAGTGGAGATAAGTATTATCCCAATACAGTAATAATGGAATTGGGAGGAAGAGGAAGAATAGATGAGCAAGACGTTGTTCATGAATTGGAGCACCATATTGAGATCCTATTTGAAGATCAGAAACATACACATAAATATCGCCATGTAATCAGAAAACTTGATTTTTTTGATTCCAAGATTTCTGCACTTTTAAAAAAGAATGACGGTAAATTGTCGGATGAAGACTTCAAAACATACAAAGAATATGGAGAAAAAATAGAAGAAGTATTAGAACATAATATTCCAGAAATGCTGAAAGACGAAGAGTTCTTTAACAAAGCATTTTACTGATTTTATATTATTATAGCTCCCGCAAGCTCGGGAGCTTTTCCTTAACAGAGGTGAAAACGATGAATGACAATCTATCCGAGCTCTCGCGCGACGAATACACGGAATACATTTACGACGAGGTATGCTTCGGCGAGCCTGTCTCGCCCGACAGTGTCGATGACGTGCTGGCAGGAATAGAACGGGCATTGGAGCTCGACGAGCGTCCCGTTTTCTTGGAGGGACTGGCTGAAAGGCTGACAGAGCTCGGCGTTCCGTGCGGTGCTGACGATACCGATATTATGCTTCCCGAGGTAAAACAGCGTTTCCGCACTGTGCTCGGAAAAGAGTGTCCGAGAGCGATACAAAACTGGATACGCGGAACAACTCCTGGGCTTAGAAATCGCGAGAACAACTACGACCTCTGCTGGGCGCTGGAAATGGATTTCAGGCAGACGGCAGTATTCTTTCAGAAGCATTTTCTGACGCAGCCGTTCAACTGCAAAAACCGTATCGACGCGGTACACCTTTATTGCCTCTATCACAGCAGACCGTACAGCACTGTTGTGGATATGCTTGAAATATCAAAGAAGTTCCCGCTTCAAGAACAGGCACATACCGCGACCTCACAGATTTTCTCTGCCATTCTGGAGATAGATGATGACGAGAGCTTCCTGAAATATACATTCAGCCATTGCTACACCGAGGAACAGCAGTTTCAGCTTGCAAGGAGCATCATAAACGCAGAGATAAGGCTCGTAAAAGAGAGCATAAAAAGGTACAGGGAAAAGGATATCCTGTCGGAGGATAGGCTGAACAGCATGACCGTAACGGAGCTGCTCGGTTACAATTATCAGCTTGACGGCAGCAGCAAGGCTAAGAATAAACTGCCGAAAAGGTTCACGGAATGCCTGCCTAATGACGTTACTCTCGGGCAGATCATCAATGGTAAAACAGTGAAATACGAGACGCTCAGAAAAACCCTTATGCTCCTTCGCTTCTACAATTTCTACAGTCAGGCGATAAATGACAACAAAAATGTGATAGCGCAGAATCTGATGGATTTCTACGACGAGCTGAACAACACGCTCAATTCGTGCGGCTTTGCTCAGCTGTATATGCGGCACCCATTCGACTGCCTGCTCATGTACTGCGCGAATTCGTCAGACCCGATCGACGCATTATACTGCGTGAACAGCTACGGACGGAATTGATTTTTATAACGCCGCTTCAAAATGTGTTATTATCAAAGGTGAAAGGAGGTCTGTGCAATGCTTGAAAAAGGCTATACACTTACCAGCGACGGACGTCAGTACACAGTGATCGATGTGCTCGGCAGAGGTGCAAATACTATTGCGTATCTTGCGGAGTGCCGTTTCGGTGAGCTCACAACCAAATGCATTCTGAAGGAGTACGCTCCTGCCGACAACGACGTAACTGAAAGCGGCAAACAGCGGTTCATTGCCGCAGGAAAGCGTCAGAACGAGGTACGTCAGCTGTCCGCGCTGAACAATCAGACTCCGCATGTGAGCCACATTTTTGAAGCGAACGGAACAGCGTTTATTGATGTTAGTTGCTTTGGCGGAACAACTCTCGACAAGCTCCGCGAGCTGACCTTGCCTCAGTATATGGCGATTTGTCTTACTCTTGCAAAAACAGTCGGATATTACCACAGCTCGGGATTCTTGTGCCTTGACCTTAAACCAGAAAACATCTTTATAATGCAGAATTCGACCGACGACACTGTGACACAGCTTGTCGAGTTCATTGACTTTGACAGCGTGCGAAGCTCGGAGGAATTGGCGGAGGGAACAGCCTTTTCCTACACGCGCGACTGGGCGGCTCCCGAGCAGACCAATCCGTATTCACATAGTAAAATTAGCAGAACAGCGGACATCTACACGATAGGCGAAATGGTATTCTATCTCCTGTTCGACAGACATTCCACCGAATCCGAGCACCGCGGCTTTTCTGATTATCCGTTTGAGCAGTGCAAAAAAGAGTTCCGCCGCTTTACTGACAGACCCGACGTTCGCTCGCTGTTCACACGGTTATTCCGCGGCACACTTCGTTCCTCTGCTTCCAATCGTTTCGGTGATGTCAGCAACGTGATTAACCTCCTTGAACAGCTTGTCTACGAGCTTGAACGCAGGGATTATGTAGTCCCGAAGCTGCCCTCAGTCTCGCCCGATTTTGTTGGCAGAGAGAATGAACTGAAATGCATTGCAGAGTCGCTGCGCTCAAATCCTGTGCTGTATGTGACAGGTGTAGGAGGTATCGGAAAGAGCACGCTTGTCCGCAATTTCATCAGCAGAAATAAAGCGGAATATGATGTGATAGTTTACCTCGAATTCGAGGGCGATATCGTGCATACATTTACCAATGATATGCAGCTCCGGCTAAGCACTGTATCGCGTCAGAACGACGAATCCACGGACGATTACTTCACGCGGAAGCTGACTCATTTCAAGTGTATCTGCGGCGAGAAGCGTGTGCTGTTCGTGCTTGACAATTACAGCGGATTGCTCACAAAGGAGCTCAGCACAATTATTGATTGCGGATACGACACAATAATCATATCACGCAGCAAGCCACCGAAAAACAGCTTTGCATTTTTTGAGGTTGGAGCTATAACTGACACAGAGGAACTGTTCAAACTCATTGCATTAAACCTTGAACGCCAACCGACAAAGGACGAAAGAGCGTGCTTTGCTGAGATGATCAGACTTGTTCAGGGACACACCCTCGTGCTTGAGCTTATCGCCCGTCAGATAGCCGCTGGGAAACTCAGCGTCCGTACCGCACTTGAGCTTATCCGCGAGAACGGCTTCTCACGCTTTTCTGAGGAAAAAGTCGGCAACTACAAGGACGGTGAGGAGGTATATGACACTCTGTCAGCGATAATTTCCGCACTGTTTGACGCAAGCGGAATGACAGCAGATGAACTGCTCACAATGAAGATGCTTTCACTTCTCGATGTGCGCGGACTTGAAGCAGACTTGCTGTATAACATCTTGCAGAATATCAAAGTGCCTATCGTGGCAGAGCTTACACACAGCGGCTGGATAATCTCCGACGGCAGAGTGCGTATTCACCCTGTCATCGCTGAAACTGCGCGCAGTTGGAAATGGTCTGCTGACGATGTCGATGTTATGGAATGCCACAAGCAGGTGATCGACATCTATGTGGGAATGGCAAATGCGGAGCATATCCGCGTGATACTCCGCGAGGCGGAAGCATACAGTGAACAGCACTCCCGACATATTATCAAGGCAATGTATTACGATATGCTCAGTTGGTATTATGATGTGCTTGTCGCCGGACGGTATGTCCCGTATAATGAGGAGGAAGCGGAGCTTCTGCAGAATGAACTGGATACAATGGATATGGCAATAGCGGAAATGGAACAGTCCTCTGATCCGCGCAGAAACAAGTATCTGACGCAGTATTATCTGCCGCTGGCGGGTATACTTATCAGAAGCACCTATGACTGTTATGACGAAGCTCGTGAACTACTTGACAAGGTATCTGAATTGATAGAAGAAAACAGCGATAATCATTGCTATTACTGTATGGTGTCGGCAATGTATTATACACTTGCCGAGCCCGATATCTCCAAAACCACGGAGCTTACGCAGCAGGCGGCGCGGATAGCAAAACGTGTCTTCAAAACTGAGCTCGAAATAATCGACATAATCTATATCCCGACGGCGAACTGCTATTTCTACCATAACGAACCTCAATTAGCCGCTCAAAAGCTCGAAGAGGCTATTGAAATATGCAAGCAGAATTCAGAACTGCTTCCGTATGTTGATAAGCAGGCAGAGCTCTTGAATTGCCTGCTCGATGTCGCTTACAGAGCTATGGAAGATGAGCAGCGAAGCCGCGGGATAATCGCGGAGATAGACGCGATAAACGAGAAATACAAGGAACAGGGCATTTACCGTGAGGTCAATCCCGAGATACGAAATGAATTAAACTGATTTTCAAGCAGACCTTAGGGTCTGCTTTTTTGTTCGGAATCCATTTTTATAACAGCGGTTTTAGTTCTGCTATACTGATTATAGCAGGAAATGGACATTCCTGCAATACATAAAAAAGGAGAAAAACTATGAATATGAATGCTTACAACCGCGTAACAAAAAGGAGGTCTACCATGAAAAAGAGCAGAACTATCGCAGCAACACTTATGTGCATCAGCGTATTCGTTTCGCTTTGCAGCTGCCTTGATACAGGCACACAGGTCGAGACGATAAAGTCTCCCGACCCTGTTACAACAGCCGCGGCAACAACTGAAAGCGCAAAAACTACAGCAGCCACAACTACCGAAGCTCCGACCGAGCCCGAGACTGAACCTGAAACAGAGGGTACATACGAGAGCAATAAATATTATGATATCACCGAAACGGCTTCCTATGTCCGTTACGGATATACGTCGCTCATCTACAAGGTGCTCGCGAAAAAGGATGTGACCGTAGACGCAACAGTTATCGCCTATGCCGATGACGGAAGCGTTATTGGAAAAAGCACCGATAGCATAACTCTGACGGAAGGTGAAGCGAACTTCTTCAGATTCGGATTCGACAATGATATATCCACCGCTCAGCTGCAAGTGCAGGTCAACTTCAAAACGGACTCGTTTATGGCGGGCGAAAGAAAAGCGGTCGAAATGGTGCAATACAACCGCTCGGGCGAAGACCTGTACATCACATTCAAGCAGACGGGCGATAAAGTCGGCTCATTTGCAAAGTTCAAGCTGCTGTTCTATAAGGATGATGAGATAGTTGATACCGATGACGGATACTTCGACGTTTACGCAGAAAACCTCAACGGCAAGGATACCACCGATGTTGCAAAGATATGGGTCTATAACGCAGATTTCGACCGTATCGAGTATATTTTTGAGCCGTGAGGCGATAAACAATCTTTTTTCAATTTTTACATCAAAAAGGAGGGAAAAATATGGAATGGGACTACGCAAAGCTATCTAAAGCTGCAAAAGAAGCAGGCGGACCTGAAAAGCTGATGGACTTATTAGTTGAATCAGGGAGGCAAAAAGGTCATAAAGAAATGGCACCAATTATTATTGGAGCAATAACTTTGGCATTATTTGTGGGCGGAGGAGCGACTTCTTTAATAAACAACTTCAAGAAGAAACGCATTTCTAAACAGGGGGTTGAGTCAGCAAAAAAGGAACTCATTCAAGGAATAAAGACATATGATAATACTCATTTTCAATCAGGTATTCAAGACGACACCTCAAAAGAAGAAAAGTACATTGAATAATGATCAGTCAGAACTCCCTCCCACGTGAGGGAGTTCTCTTTTGTGCGCAATGCATATTGACCACCTCTGATGAAAATCAAACGATTGTACAGTCAAACAATGCTTCTTAGGATCTCCTAACAGTAATAACATACTGTGATATTATGATAATGTCTCTTAATACTCACGGTTCTTATCCTGAGAGATACTTGTCTGATTCTTAGGCAGTATCTTTGGTTCAAATTCTCCGTTTCTGTCCCTTGGTACTTCGATATCCACCTTGCCCATACTGGTGCGAAGAGTCTTCTTGCTGTGGCCATTACGGCTATTATCAGTATTCTTGTTCTTAACGTCATAAGGCTCATACCCAAGCTCAGAATCAAGCTCTGATTCAAGGCTCCCTTCCATAAATCCAGCAAGCGCTTCCTTGAACAGTTCCTGGATATCGTCCATGCTCTGGATATTTGCTGCCGACAGAAAATCGCTTATCAGCTCTCTTCTTGCTCGCTGCTCATCTGTTTCATTTCTTCGCCTTCTGCTCATAATTAAAACCTCCGAAGTAGTGTCTATTCTATTATACACTACTTCAGAGGTTTACACAAATTTTAGGATAGACTCTCTTAAATGAAGGCTTGTGCTAAATCCTGATCAACCTCTGATACTCCTCAATCTTCAACTCGCCTTTAGCCGCCTTCTGTCTGAGCTGAATAGCATACTCTCCCCACTCAGAAAACTCCGCCTTAGTCATTTTACCTTTCATAAAACGAGCGTAGTGCTGCTTGTATGCACGATTGTATATCTCCCATACGGGATCACTCTTTATCTTTTCCTTGAAGTTATGGCTCATTGCATTATCACGACAAGTTTTCGGAGGATTGCTACTAACAAGACGCTTGCAGTAGTGTGAGAAGGTAGTGTGCTTCATGATGAACCACCGACCGCAGTTGCGGCACTTGACAGGCATGAACTTCTCCTCGATACACTTGAACAACTCAAAATACAGAAAGGCTCCCAGCGATGTGAAACGATAAGTTTCGCAGAGTATGGGACCTTTTTTCGTATCAATTACCGTGTGTACCATGCACATACTGCCGCTTGAAACAATACTTGTATAACGCTGAAAAGTATCAATTACTTTTTGAGTTGTTGGATAACTGTTGTGGTCACATAGCTCATCAACGAACGGCATAAAGATTTTCTTGACACGGATAATGTCCTCGATAAAAGTTGAGAACTCATTCGTCATCTGTTCGATACAAGTTGTGAAGTCTGCAGCATCTTTTCTGTTCTCGTAGTTGCTGAAAACCTTCTTGCTGTCAAATTCATAATCAGATAACGCTCGCAGTTCATTCAACTCTTCCGTGATATACATTTCCTCATAGGACACAGGAGTGCTCTCTGCATTGACAAAGTGTTCGTTGTAGTCATCGACTTCAAACTCCGAGTCTTCATAGAAAGGCTCGTCAAAGATGTCGTTATAATATGCGAACAGATTTCTCAGCAGACCGTGTCTGAAATGTTTTGTGTCGTAGGGCGGAAGTGACTTCGCAATATCCATGATGCTGTCGTATGTGAATTCTATTTCCTGTGCGCACTTGCCTATGTCAGCAGGGCAGAACAAGGAACTGATGTTCAACTCTGTCTTTGCACGCTCACATACGTCATACAAGTCTTCAAGAGCAGTTGAATTCATCGAAAAATAGCGCAGAAGTATTTCGCCGAGCGGATATGTTCTTCCGTCGGAAAGATATATTTTTCTGTCATGGTAGTGTGCTTCTATCTCAAACATAATAACTCCTTTCAGAAATAGTGTTCTATTTGCTCGGAGTGCTAATTGCCGTGCTTTAGTTTCAAAATTGCTAATTAAATGGCAGAAAATCAAAAGTTTACAATTTGTTCATAAAAATAGATGATAGATTGACCACGATAGAGTTATTATACAACATCTATTGACTCCTGTCAAGGATTGGTGTATACTGAATGCAGTTAAGACGTCCGGACACTCTTGACATCACAAGTAAAAACTCGAAACGCGAAAGGAAGATGTAGATGAAAGATTTGAACGTTATCAACTGCACAGCGTACTCAAACGGTATCAACTCTCCGCTGGAGTACCTCAACATCACTACGCCTGCCGAGTTCAAGGTGGTGATGGATTTACTCTGCTACTACGACAGTGAAAAGAAAAGCTCGACCATAAGCCGTACAGGTATTGCAAGAGATACTGCAATGTCAGTGAGCAATGTTGAGCGCGCACTGAAAGCACTTGCGCAGAAGGACATCATTCGCATACACAACAACTATGCTGACAACGGTCGTCAGGTCGAGAACTCATACGAGGTCGCATTCCTCAACTATGATATGGACGAGGACAAACTTCATGATGCAGAGTTGGCATTGAAATTTAAAAGTTAATTGTCATAGGGGCTGTGTCATGATGTCATAGGCTTATATATTAAGTATACAAGATAATATACTATTATAGCTAAGAAGGAAGATATATATTACATGATAATTATAAATCAAGTAAGCGCCTTTTTTCTTCAGCTATAACATCTGTGACAGCAGTGTGTAAAGAGCAATTATCTGAAACACGCGCAGAAAGCCCCGAGTTTGCCGTCCTCAAAAGGAAAATAGTATAGTTACCCCACCGCTCGCGTTGAACGCGATTGTCGCGCAACGTGGAGCGAGTGTGGGGGATATATCAGAGGGAGAAAAACGGACAGTGCAGGGGGACAAAAGTCGGTCCGAAAGACCGGCAAGCATCGCAGACGGCATTCCGCCTGCCGCTGAAACGGGAGAACCCGTGCCCCTTTTTGGTTTGCAGGAAAAAGGCTGGCGTCAAAGCGCCAGCCAATTCACCTCGGACGGGCAGTGCCCGCCGAAATATCGGGACTTGCAGAAATTGCAAATTGGCGTCAAAATAATAAAACGAGAAAAATCTTGGAGTCAGAAAAAGAAAAAACTACAATTATCGCCAATAATTGGGGAGGTGTGACAGGAGTCAGAGAAGCTTTTAAAACTGAATAGTAAGTTTGAAAAAGTGTGACGTGAAAGGAGTTCATATGAAGTCTGAAACGAATGAAAAAGCTCTTTGCGTTGACAAGAAGATGACCATAAAAGGACAAACCTTTGACGTGACGCTTGTTTTCAAACCTCCTGAAAAACCGAGCGAAACCGTTGAGGATAAGATCAAGCACTTAATAAACGGTGAAAAAATAAGCTGAAAAAGCTCTGGACTTTCGGACCGAGTAGTGATATACTGTGGGTGTATCCTATTCGGTTTGATTCCAGAAGCGAGCGCTTCGGAACAGGAGGACATATGAAAACAGAATCAAACACGGAACAGATAACAGCGCTGTACTGCCGCCTTAGCCAAGAGGATATGCGTGCAGGAGAGTCGCTGTCAATTGAAAATCAAAGATTGATGTTGAAGGAATACGCAGACAAGAACGGCTTCCGCAATTGTCAGTATTACGTCGATGACGGTTACAGCGGCACCGATAACACACGTCCCGAGTACGTTCATATGCTAAGCGATGTTGAGAACGGATTGGTCGGAACAGTCATTGTGAAAGATCAGTCGAGACTTGGACGTGATCACTTGGAGACAGACAGGCTCATGGAGTTGGTGTTCCCTGCATATGATGTTCGCTTCATTGCGGTAACTGACAACGTAGATAGTGCTAACGGTTTCAATGAGATGTCTGGTATCAAAAACTTGTTCAATGATATGTACGCCCGGGACTGCTCGAAGAAGATACGTGCTGTACAGCGAGCCAAAGGTGAACGAGGTGAGCGTGTCGGCACAACAACTCCATACGGCTATATGAAGGACGAAAACAAACACTTGATACCGAATCCCGAGACAGCTCCTATCGTCAAGCGAATATTTGAAATGAGTGCAGAGGGAAAAGGTGTCCGAAAGATATGTGACATACTGACCGCAGAGAAAGTTCTTACTCCGAGCGCTTATGCGGCACGAAAGTCGGGTAAGCAGAAAACAAGCTCGCCGTACCGTTGGTCGCTGAAAACGGTCAGGGAGATGCTGAAGAATCGAATCTACTGCGGCGACACTGTGAATTTCAGCACCTACACAAAGTCATACAAGCTCAAAAAGACGCTCAAGAATGAGCCCGAGAATATGCTTATCTTTGAGGACACGCATGAAGCAATCATTTCGAGAAAGTTGTTTGATGTCGTACAGAAGCACTATGAGGGTAGAAAGAAATCGGACAAGTTCGGCGAGACCGACAAGTACGCTGGTTTCCTTTACTGCGCGGAGTGCGGTTCAAAGCTCTACCTACACCGAGCGAGAACGCTTGACCCGAAGAAGAATAACTATATGTGCGGCGGCTATCAGAGCCGTGTCACGGACTGCACCGCTCACTATATTCGAGAAAAGGTGCTTGACAGTATTGTACTTCGTTATCTTAGACAGGTAGTCAACTATGCGCGCGACAAGTCCGATGAATTCTACGCTATGGCAATGGCAAATGGTGACGTTGAAGCTCAAAAGCAGTTTAAGGAGAATGAAAAGCTTAGAAGCGAATATGAATCCAAAATTAGTCAGCTCGACAATGCGATACAGCTTCTCTTCATGGACAGGTCAAACGGAAAGATCACGGATGAGCGCTACGATATTCTCTCCGCTAACTTTGAGAAGGAGCAGAGCGAGCTTAAAGCAAAGCTCAATGCCCTCGATGCACAGCTCGACAAGATGAAGGTACGCGAGAAACGTGTCAGGGAGTTCATCAACAACGCCAAGCAGTACACAGAGATACATAGGCTCACTCCCGAGATACTGAAGTCTTTCATCGGACGCATTGAAGTCTACGAAAAGGCAGTCAAACATTCAAGGACTTGCGGAAACCACATCGTCATCTGCTTTACATTCTCGGCTGACAAGGAGGTAGTAATCGACAGAGTGATAAGCGAAAACGGCGAAATACAGTTATTTTAATGACAAAAATCTCCGAGGGGACTATCCCTCGGAGATATCATAAATATTATTGTTCGTTAAGAAACGTGAGCTAAACTTCTCCCCTAAAACTTTCAATTTAAATTTTGCCCCTATGGGGTACTCTCCTGATACGAAAAGAGTGAGTCTTTCTCTTTTCTGAGAGCACCCCATAGGGGCAAAATTTGGACTAAAAGTCTTTGGAAAGAGGTCTGGGGAAGAACCTTTCTTCAGAAAGGTTTTCCCCAGTAAATACCCGTATTACTTCTATATAAGTACAGCACTTGAGGCGGGGATTTTCTTTGTTATTTGACGGGTAATTCCGTTACTGCTTTTGCATCGTATTTCTGTATAACGAGTGCGTCGTTTGCTGTAACTCCTGCCTCGCCGTCGACGTCGGCTGCAGCCTTTCCGTAGAGCGAGAGCGCGAATTTGTCGCGGTTGGCTATGCTCTGGAGTATCGCTACGGAGTCCGCTACCGAAACCTTCTTATCGTTGTTGGCGTCACCGAAGATGACTTCCTCGTAGATGTACTTCTTGCCGTTTTCGCTTGTGAGCGTCAGGACGTGGTTGGCTTTTGTGTCGTAGTGCATATTGAACTCGGACTTGTTGGGCATACCTATCACATCTTCCTCAGCTGTAATGTAGATAAAGACTCCACGGACTTTCCATTTGAGCGTGGAATTGTATGTTTCGCCCTTGTATATGCAGCTGTTGGTGCCTGTAAATGTATGATTCGAGTCGAAAACGAAGATATCCTTTGTAAAGTCGGAGGAGTCAGCCTCGCTGCCGTCCTCGTTGAGTATCTTTGAGAGCGCCCATGTGCCCCAGAAGCAATCCTCGGCAATGCTTGTGCCTGTTGCGATAGGCTCTGTTGTTGTGGCAGCAGTAGTCACTGTGGTGGTCACAGTCGTTGAAGTTGTAGTTGCTGTAGAGGTCGTGGAGACGGGAGCTGTAGTCGTCGCGGGAGCGTCGCCGTCCTCCCATACGCCCTTGAAGCTGATGCCCATGCCCGATATAGCGCCGAGCACCTTGTACTCCTCGCCTGCGGGGAGCACCTCAGTGCCGCCGTTGATTTTCCAGCCTGCGAAGTGCTTGCCTTCGACTGTGATGCCGGGGTCGGGGAGGGTGATAGTATCATCGGTCTTTGCAGGTATCTTGATGCTTGAGCCGCCGCTGCCGGGGTTGAACACTATCTTGTACTCGATAGGCTGCCATACGGCTGTGAATACAACGTCATCGCCGGGCATAACGATAGTCTCGGTGGGCTTGTAGACTGTTCCGTCGATGCTGGACTTCCAGCCGACGAGGTCGAAGCCGCTGCGCGAGAAGCGGTCTCTTCCCGCGAGCTCGTCCGACGAGCCCTCCATTTTCTCGAATGAGAACTCGCTGTTGCCGTTGAGGCGGTCAACGTCGCCTGCAAAGTATTTGAGCTGTATCTTCTTGTAGAGTATCGGATAGAGGGTGATGTCGTGGTCGGGCATTACGAGCTGAGTGCCGAAGCTGTATACCCTTTCGCCGTCTGTGAGCCATTTGCTGATGTATTTGAGCGTGCCCTCCTCGGTCTCCTTTTCAACAAATACCGTTGTGTCGTTGGGATTGAAGACCTCGTTCGGATAGTAGGACTCCTCCTCGAGCCACTCGGGGTTCTCGAAGGTGATGCCGTCGCGCTCAAGCACGTATTTTACGGTGTGCTTTTCCGCTGACGGGTCTATCCAGCAGATGTGGAACTCGACCTCGTCCTTGTCCTCGGGGAGGCTGACGAACTGTCCCGACGAATAGCCGACAACGTCGTCATACGTCCAGCCTGAGAATATGTAGCCTTTTTTTGTGAAATTGCCCGCGGGGATATTGGTGTGACCGTCGGAGGTGGTCGACGGCTCGAACAGCGAGAGGTCGGTGGTCTTGCCCGCGGTCGCGTCCTCGTCTATCTTGTAGATGAGCTTGACTTCCTTTTTGCCTTCAGAGTCGGCAGCAGAGGCAGGGGATAAGCCTCCGAATGCGCTCAGAGAGACAGCTGCCGCCAGCAGAACGGCAATTGGTCTGCGATGTGATTTTTTCATTTTTTCCTCCTGTCCGACGAAAAGCGTCAGGCGAAACAGTTTCTTTCTTTATTGTAGGAATATCCTATCCCTGCCAGCTTGGCTGCGATATCGTCTGCTGATAGGTCAAGGCTCTTGCAGAGCTCGTCAAAGCTCGGGTATTCGTCTCTCAGCTTTGTGTTGATGTAGCTCAGAAGGATCACGGGATCATTCGGAACGTTCATATCTTACCCTCCCTTTTTCGATACAGCGTCTCCCGTCCGCAGTGCAAAACAGACAGGAGGCAGCAAGGACCGCATATTCTTACAAGATAAATATACAATAGCTGTATACTTTTGTCAATGAAATTAGTGGAACATTATTTTTGAACTTTATATTAATTTGTAAAATAAAACGCGGTACAAGCTTCTGCCTGTACCGCGTCTGTATTCATATACTGTCCATATCACTTTGTACATGGATCTTTTCGTACTTCTCAAGCTCGTCTTGCGTAGTGCCGAGCTCTGTCATCTCGCCGCTCGAACGGCGCTGTATCTCCTGCATCTGGCGCTTGTATGGGTCCATTATCTCGCGCTCCTGCTTCTTTGCCTTGTATTCCTCGAAGTTGGCGTCGAACTGCGGGAAGCCCTCCTGATCCTCGAGGTGGTGGTACTTGATGACTGCCCACATATTTGCCGCACCCATGAGTATGCACAGCACCGAATACGCCGACATCGCGTAGAACGCCATGTGTATTCGTCCGAAGAATTCCTTGTTGTTGAGGAAAATGATAAACATATAGTTCGCGACCTGCATACCTATGACTATCAGTCCCGACAGCGAGTGGTGGAGCAGACTGACACGGTAGGTCAGATAGAACGACAGGGGAGCGATGATGATGGTGTCGAGTATCAGTATGAACGATACGTGCGCGAACAGCGCCTCGCCGAGGTAGTTCATCAGCCAGTCCCAGCTCGTTCCGACCATGCTTGTGAAGGCGTAGGGGATGATGAGGAGACCTGCTATCAGATATGTGAAAAAAGCGGCGGAGTTTATTCTTTTGACGCGTTTTAAAAGCATTTTGTTGCGTGTGTACTCAGCGAGCGTCTCTTTGTCAGTGAAGTAAGGCATTTCGAGCCCTCCTAAACATATGAATTTTCATTGGTTTGATTATAGCATTTTATATTTAAAGTGTCAAGTGATTGCGATGATATGAGCTGTCAGCTCGTCTTACTGTTAAATCAGATAAAAATTTTCCCGTTTTTGCCCAAAATTTACACATTCGCTTTAAAGGACTGAATTTAACGAAATATTGGTAAATATAAAACCTTGACACTTGTAAATGTTATGCAATACTAACAAGGCTGCACAGTGCATATTTGTTAAAAACGCACAAGTAATTTCAGGCTAATTAGGCTAATTTGGCGATAGAATTTTTTCTTATTATATGTTATAATACATTATGATATGTGAGGCATAATATTTCCGTCGCAGCACGGTTTGTTATTTATTTCACAGAATTTATTAAGGAGGTTCATCTAAAATGAATTCAGCTAAATCCACTGTTCCCTTCAAGGGCACTCCCGAACAGGAGGCACAGCTTCTCGCTGTCATTGAAGAGAAAAAGGACACTCAGGGTGCTCTGATGCCTATCCTTCAGAAGGCTCAGGAGATATACGGCTATCTTCCCATTGAGGTCCAGACTATTATTTCCGATAAGACAGGTATCCCCCTCGAGAAGATCTACGGCGTTGTTACCTTCTATGCTCAGTTCTCACTCTATCCCAAGGGCGAGTATACGATCTCGGTATGTCTCGGTACTGCCTGCTACGTTAAGGGCTCGGGAGATATATACAACAAGCTCCAGGAGAAGCTCGGAATCGCGGGCGGCGAATGTACCCCCGACGGCAAGTTCTCCCTCGACGCCTGCCGCTGCATAGGCGCTTGCGGACTTGCTCCCGTTCTCACGGTCAACGAGGACGTTTACGGACGTCTCACTGTTGATGACGTTGATAAGATACTCGCTAAGTACACAGCATAAACATTAATATATAGGAGGAAAACATATGAAGACTCTTGAAGAACTCAAGGCTGTCAGAGAATCAATGAAGGGCGAGGTCGCTCTCAGAACTCATGGCAACGCTTCTTCAAAATATGAAAGACACGTACTTGTCTGCGGCGGTACAGGCTGTACTTCTTCGGGCTCTCCCAAGATAATCGAGTGCCTCGAGAAGGAGCTCGCTTCCAACGGACTCACAGAGAAGGTGCAGATAGTAAAGACAGGCTGCTTCGGTCTCTGCGAAAGAGGTCCTATCATGATCGTATACCCCGAGGGTTCGTTCTACTCGCGCGTTAAGGTAGACGAGATCCCCCGCATCGTCAAGGAGCACCTCGTTGACGGCAACCCCGTAAAGGAGTTCCTCTATGAGGAGACTGTTGACGGCGACAACATCAAGTCCCTCGACGATACCGCTTTCTACAAGAAGCAGCACCGTGTTGCTCTCAGAAACTGCGGCGTTATCAATCCCGAGAACATCAACGAGTACATAGGTCGTGACGGCTACAAGGCTCTCGGCAAGGTCCTCACAGAGATGACTCCCGAGGACGTTATCCAGACTATCCTTGATTCGGGTCTCCGCGGAAGAGGCGGCGGCGGCTTCCCCACAGGTATGAAGTGGAAGCTCGCAAGAAATATCGTTCCCAACGCAGACCAGAAGTATGTCTGCTGTAACGCTGACGAGGGCGACCCGGGCGCATTCATGGACCGTTCCGTTCTCGAGGGCGACCCCCACGTTGTACTCGAGGCTATGACTATCGCAGGCTACGCTATCGGTGCTACACAGGGCTACATCTACGTTCGTGCTGAGTACCCCATCGCTGTTGAGCGTCTCAACATCGCTATCAAGCAGGCTCGCGAGGCAGGTATGCTCGGCGAGGACATCTTCGGCACAGGCTTCAAGTTCGACATCGACCTCCGTCTCGGCGCAGGCGCGTTCGTATGCGGCGAGGAGACCGCGCTCATGACCTCTATCGAGGGCAACCGCGGCGAGCCCAGACCCAGACCTCCTTTCCCTGCTGAAAAAGGTCTCTTCCAGAAGCCCACTATCCTCAACAACGTTGAGACATACGCTAATATCCCGCAGATCATCCTCAACGGCGCACAGTGGTTCGCGTCTATGGGTACCGAGAAGTCAAAGGGTACCAAGGTATTCGCTCTCGGCGGTAAGATAAAGAACACAGGTCTCGTTGAGATCCCTATGGGTACTACGCTCCGCGAGGTAATCGAGGAGATAGGCGGCGGTATCCCGAACGGCAAGAAGTTCAAGGCTGCTCAGACAGGCGGACCTTCCGGCGGATGTATCCCCGCAGAGCACTTCGATATCCCGATTGACTACGATAACCTCATCAGCATCGGCTCGATGATGGGCTCGGGCGGACTCATCGTTATGGACGAGGACAACTGTATGGTCGATATCGCCAAGTTCTTCCTCGAGTTCACTGTTGACGAGTCCTGCGGTAAGTGTACTCCCTGCCGTATCGGCACAAAGAGAATGTGGGAGATACTCGACAAGATCACAAAGGGCAAGGGTACTCTCGAGGACCTCGATACCCTCGAGGAGCTCGCTCTCCACGTAAAGAGCAACTCTCTCTGCGGTCTCGGTCAGACAGCTCCCAACCCCGTTCTTTCGACCCTCAAGTGCTTCAGGGATGAGTACATCGCTCACGTTGTGGACAAGAAGTGTCCCGCGGGCGTATGTAAGGACCTCCTCAGCTTCGAGATAGAGAAGGACAAGTGTATCGGCTGCGGTATGTGTGCTAAGCAGTGTCCTGCTTCCGCTATCACAAGGACCGATTACATCGCTCCCGGCAAGAAGCTCGCAGCTATGGAGATAGACAAGAGCAAGTGCGTTAAGTGCGGCGCTTGTATCGCAACCTGTAAGTTCAAGGCAATCATCAAGAAGTAAGCGGAGGAATTATCAATGGAAAATATCACAGTTAAAGTTAATGGTGTTGAGATCTCCGTCCCCAAGGGTACTACTGTTCTTGAGGCTGCCCACATCGCAGGCTTTGAGATCCCCACACTTTGCTACATGAAGGAGATAAACGAGATTGGCGCCTGCCGTATCTGCGTTACTGAGGTAAACGAGGGCAGAGGCTTCCGCCTCGTTGCAGGCTGCGTTTATCCCTGCTCGCCCAATATGGAGATAGTTACCAATTCTCCTAAGGTGATCGAGTCCCGCAAGAAGACTCTCGAGCTCATTCTCTCGACTCACGACAGAAAGTGCCTCTCCTGCGTAAGAAGCGGCAACTGCGAGCTCCAGAAGCTCTGCAAGGACTACGGCATCGACGACGCTACCAAGTACGACGGCGTCAACGAGCACTACGAGATAGACGATTCCGCTGCACATATGTACCGCGATAACAACAAGTGCATACTCTGCCGCCGCTGCGTGGCTGTCTGCTCAAAGACACAGGGTATCGGCGTTATCGGTGCTAACGAGCGCGGATTCAAGACATACATCGGCTCTGCATTCGACATGGGTCTCGGCGAGACAAGCTGCGTATCCTGCGGTCAGTGTATCGCTGTCTGCCCCGTCGGAGCTATCGCAGAGAAGGACTTCACAAAGCAGGTAATGGCTGCTATCGCAGACCCCGAGAAGACAGTTATCGTTCAGACTGCTCCCGCAGTACGTGCAGGTCTCGGCGAGGCATTCGGTCTCCCGATAGGCACGAACGTAGAGGGCAAGATGGCTGCTGCTCTCCGCAGACTCGGCTTCGATAAGGTATTCGATACCGACTTCGCTGCTGACCTCACTATCATGGAGGAGGCTAACGAGTTCATCGAGCGCGTTACTACAGGCGGCACACTTCCTATGATAACTTCGTGCTCACCCGGATGGGTCAAGTTCTGCGAGCACTACTACCCCGACCTTCTCGACCACCTCTCGACCTGCAAGTCGCCCCAGCAGATGTTCGGTGCTACAGCTAAGACATACTGGGCTCAGAAGATGGGCATCGACCCCAAGAACATCGTAATGGTTTCTATCATGCCTTGTACAGCTAAGAAGTTCGAGATCGGCAGACCCGACCAGAATGCGGCTGGCGTTCCCGACGTTGACTTCGCTCTCACTACTCGTGAGCTCGGCAGAATGATTGAGCGCGCAGGCATCAACTTCCTCGGTCTCCCCGATGAGAAGTTCGACGACCCGCTCGGTATCTCGACAGGTGCAGGCGTTATCTTCGGCGCTACAGGCGGTGTTATGGAGGCTGCTCTCAGAACAGCTTACAATACTCTCACTGGCGATACTCTCATTGATATCCCCGAGGTTCGCGGAACCGAGGGCATCAAGGAGGCTACCTACAAGGTTGCAGACCTCGACGTTAACGTTATAGTTGCAAGCGGTCTCTCCAACGCACGCAAGGTTCTCGACAGTATCAGAGACGGCAGCTGCAAGGCTCAGTTCATCGAGATAATGGCTTGCCCCGGCGGCTGTGTAAACGGCGGCGGTCAGCCTCAGGTACCCATGGGTATCAGAAACTTCGTTGACATCAGAGCTGAGAGAGCTAAGGTCCTCTACAACCTCGACAAGGAGATGCCGCTCCGTCAGTCACACGAGAATCCTGCTATCAAGAAGGTTTACGAGGAGTTCTTTGAGAAGCCCGGCAGCCACAAGGCTCACGAGGTTCTCCACACCTCTTACGTAAAGAGAAAGGTAAACGAGGTCTGATGACCGCGTCTTACAAGTAAAAACGTGTCCCTCCGACTGTGTGTCGGAGGGATTTTCGTAAACTTTAAGGAGCTACATATGAATAAGAAGATTTGTGAATTATGCGGAACTAAGCTCATCAGCGGCAAGCTGTTCACAGCTACTCCGCACGATGTTCTGTTCTATCCCTTTGGTCAGGAGTACAAGACCGACCCTCAGCGCAGCACTATCCACTGCGAGGCGTGCCCGAAGTGCGGTCACATCCAGAACCTGACCCTTACCTCGCCCGACAAGATATTCGGCGAGAACGGAGAATGAACGACATTATAAAAGGTCTGTGCTTAGAAGCACAGACCTTTTCGTTTAGTTTATCCCGTCCGTTGTTGCTGTTATCGTAGTGGTCAGAAGCTTCCTCAGCACGATGACATCGAACATATCTATCCTGCCGTCGTCCGTGAGGTCCTCGTAGCACTTGGACGGTGACTTGCCGAGCGCGTGGTCGGCACAGCAGACGAGGTCCGCGACGCTGACTGTGCCATCGTGGTTGACGTCGCCGTATTCATATTCAGGGACGGGAACTGTTGTGGCAGTTGTTGTAGTCGTAGTAGGGGGAGGTGCGGTAGTTGTCGTGGTGGTGGTAGTAGTGGTAGTGGTAGTGGGCTCTGTTGTTGTTGTGGTCGTGGGAGGAGCAGTCGTTGACTCGGTCGTAGTTGTGGTGGGTTCAGCAGTAGTGATAGTTGTCGTGGTGGTGGTCGTAGTTGTTGTGACAGTGGACGTCGTAGTCGTAACTATAGGCTTTGTCGGGTCGAAGTCGTCCTTGGAGATAGTGGGATAGGTGAAATATGCGAGTGCATACTCCTCGCCTTCAGTATGGTTGCTGAAGAAGTGGTCGGAACCCTTGAGGAAGAAATCGTAGATTATCTGGTAGCCGTATTTGCCGTCGTAGTCGTCCCATGTGACGTCGATACCGTACCACTCGCCGTCCTCCATCTGCACGTAATTCCACATATGTGCGGTCTTATCGTCTGGGTCATAGTTGCCGAATATGCACACGCAGGGTATGCCCTCGCGGTCACATATGAGCTTGAACGCCTTTGAGTAGCCCTCGCAGACCACTCCCGGGACTACGAGTCCGCCGAGACACGAGCCCGAGAACTGTCCCTCGAGGTCATAGTACGTGAACTTGGATATTTTATCGTGTATCGACTTTATCTTTTCGTAGCGGGTATTGCCCTTGACCTCGAAATTTGCGACTGCCTCCTCGAGCTTGTCCTTGTACGAGAGGAGTTCGTCCCACGAGGTGAAGCCGCTGTAGGCGGCAGGGGCGATAGTTAGCTGATATACGGTGTACTGGTACTTCCGCGAGCCGAGACGCTTCTGCTGTACCGACTTGACGCCTATCTGTATCTGGTTCACGTCGAGCCAGTATATCTCGGGAATGTCGAATGAAGCGCATTCTATGCCGCTTCGGCAGGCTTTGAATACCGCCTCGGTAGCGGCATCGGTGTTTATGTCAAAATACCATGATGAGCTCTCTATGACAAGCGGCTCGGGCAGAGTGACCACGACGGTATCGAGGCTCGGGTTGATGAGCGTCATCATCTGCATATACACCTCGGCGTTGTTGGCGTCAAGGTAGTAGCCGAGATTGTACGCGCCGTTGTCGTAGTCGTAATTCGAGGCTATCCGAGCTCCACCGTCCGCAGTGAGAGTCTGTGCGCCGAGCTCGGCAACTGAGAGAGTCTCGGACTCGTCGATGTCAACGAACTGCGTTGTGCCGTCCTCGGCAAAGGAAGCGAGCGGAGCTGCTCCTGCGAGCAGGACGGCGGAAGTTAAGAGAGAAAATGCTGATGAGAATATTTTTTTCATAATCATGACCTCCTTCAGTATCTTCCCAATTCCGATATCTATCTATACTATAGTATAACAGAATAGAAAAGATAAGTCAATGATATCGAGAAAAATTCATTAAATTTCCACAAAGACTGTCCGTGCATGGCGCACACATTGCCGCCGTATATAGACGTATGCCCGAAATAATATGCTGAAAACGCTAAAAAAATGCGAAATAAAGCCGTATTATTTGTTATCTTGTCTCTTGCAAAAAAATGTGCGGTATGGTATACTTTTATTTGGCAGTCAGTGCGCTGAACTGCCTCATATTTTGTTTGATTTGAAAGGTGAGGTCCCGAAATGAATCTATCGGAAATGAACAAGGAACAGCTCATCAGCTTTAAGAACGAGACCGAGGCACTCTACAACGGCTTCAAGGCTCAGTGTCTGTCTCTCAATATGGCTAGAGGCAACCCCTGCAAGGAGCAGCTCGAGCTCAGCGTGGGTATGCTTGACGTGTTCGATGACGGCGATTTCCTCAGCGAGAACGGCGTTGACGTAAGAAATTACGGTATGCTCGACGGTATCCCCGAGGCTAAGGAGTTTTTCTCGGATATGATAGGCGTTCATGACGATGAGATAATCATTTTCGGCAACTCCAGCCTCAACGCTATGTACTGGACAGTTCAGTGTGCCTTCAATAAGGGCATTCTCGGCAGTACACCGTGGTCCAAGCTCGACAAGGTGAAGTTCCTGTGTCCTGTTCCCGGCTACGACAGACACTTCAAGGTGACTGAGTTCTTCGGCGTTGAGATGATAAATATCCCGATGACGGCTTCGGGTCCCGATATGGACATGGTCGAGAAGCTCGTCAGCGAGGACGAGTCCGTCAAGGGCATATGGTGCGTTCCGCAGTACTCCAACCCCGACGGCATCAGCTACAGCGACGAGACTGTAAGACGCTTCGCCAACCTCAAGCCCGCGGCTAAGGACTTCCGTATCTTCTGGGACAACGCCTACTGCATACACCACCTCACAGACGACCCCAAGCCCGTACTCAACATACTCGAGGAGGCTAAGAAGGTCGGCAACGAGAACATCGTCTACATATACGGCTCGACTTCAAAGATAACATTCCCCGGTGCAGGCGTCGCAGTAATGGGCGCGAGCAGGGAGAATGTCGAGGAGCTCAGAAAGTACCTCGGTATCAGCATCATCAGCTACGATAAGATGAATCAGCTCCGTCATGTCAAGTTCTTCGGCACATTTGCGAATATGCAGGAGCACATGAAGAAGCACATGGCGATAATCGCTCCCAAGTTCGAGCTCGTGTGCAGCACTCTCGAGAGGGAGATAGCTCCGCTCGGAATAGGCGAGTGGACTGAGCCCAAGGGCGGCTACTTCGTGTCGTTCAACGCGCTCAACGGCTGTGCAAAGAGGATAGTTCAGCTCTGCAAGGAGGCGGGCGTAACGCTCACAGGTGCAGGCGCTACCTTCCCCTACGGAGTTGACCCCGACGACAAGAATATCCGCATAGCTCCGACGTATCCCTCGATAGAGGACCTCGGCAAGGCTCTCGAGCTCTTCGTTATCAGCGTAAAGCTCGCAAGCGCGGAGAAGCTGCTCGCGGAGATGCAATAAAAAATCAAGGACGTCCGAAGGGGAGCCCCCTTTGGCGGTTTCGCAGGATACCGAATATGGTGCCGTAACCTTACGGCTCGGTAGCCCACAAATTCCGCTAAGGGAAGCATACTAAGGACGTCCTTTTTTGTTATTCCTGTGACTCCTCTGCGTCGCCGTCGGTGAGAAATTCGGGCAGACGGTAGCGCTTCTTGTACTCGCGCGGAGTCATTCCAACGTACTTCTTGAATATCTTGATGAAGTAGCTCTGCGAGCTGAAGCAGAGCAGCGTACTTATCTCGAGGTCGGTGTACTCCGAGAAGCGCAGCAGACTCGACGCCTCCTCTATCTTCTTGCGGTTGACGTAGTCGCTGAATGCCATGCCCGTCTCAGCCTTGAACAGCCTCGACAGGTAAGCCGAGCTGATATTGAGGTGCTTTGCGGCTTCGTTTATCATGATGCGGCTGTGGAGGTGCTCGCTGATGTAGTCGAGCACGCGCAGTATCTGCTTGGAGTAGATGTTGCTGTTGCGGACAAGGCGCATACGGCGGGAGTATTCCTCTATCATTTCGGTATGCGCGGCGTGGACGTCCTCGGGAGTCCTGCACTCGTCAGCCTTCATGATGTAGATGTCGCTGAGGCTGTACGCCTCCTCGGGAGTCATGCCGCTCTTTATGCAGAAGCGCGCGATGAGTGCCGCGGAGACTGTGAAGTGGTATTTGAGGTTTTGCAGCGGGTCCTTGCTGAGGACGCCGTAGCCCTCGCTGCACAGGGGAGTGGCGTACACGCGCACGAGCTCGATATTGCCCGCGCAGATGCTCTCGTAGAAGGCTATCTCGCGGTCGAACGAGGCATATTCAAAGTCCTCCTCGCGGCGCGAGAAGAGGTGGGAAGCAAGGTATTGCTGGGAGTAGCTGTTCATGATGTACCTCCAACGTTGATGATAGAATCATTATATCATATTTTTACCATAATTGCAATACCCGCGGAATTAAATTACCATTTTAATTATTGCGCGGCTTTGCCTTTGAACTAAGCAAAAATCTGCGCGGCAAAACGAGAAAAGCGAGGACATAAGTCCTCGCTTTTTCGGGTATATTATTTACTGCTTGTTATAAGTTACCCACTTATAATATGCAGTGAGAGGCGTTGTGCCTGGGTATGCCTTGAGCCAGTCGTCAACGGTCTTGCCGGGCCATGCGTTCATCATTATCTTGCTTGGAGTTACGGGGATATCACCTGACATCGACCAAACTTCCTTGCCGTCAATGTACCAGGTTATCTTGCCTGGCTGCCAGTTGAAGCCGTATCTGTGGAAGCCCTGCGAAGCATCGAAGCCGAGGTCTATCATCTTCTCGTGACCGCCCTGTCCGTTGCGGTAGTAGTTGAGCTGTACCTTTGTGGTATCCTTGCCGAGAATCTCGATGTCTATCTCGTCCCAAGGATTCTTCTGTCCGTTGACTACGTCGGAGGGACCTGTGTAGGTGAAGAACGAGGATACTACGCCGTCGCACTTGATAGCCTTCATTTCTGTCTCGTAGTAACCGTAGTGATAGAACTTGTTTGTGCGGAACTCACCGCCCGAATACTTGGGATTCCAGTCGGGATTGGAGTCGTTGGTCCACTTGCGGTCTACCTTTAGTTCGAGGAGACCATTCTTTATCTGAGCGTTCTGCTTATACCACCAGCAGTCGAAGGGCTTGCCGTTCGTCCAGCCGTCGGAAGCGAAGAAGTCGCCTGCATTGCCTGTTGTGAAGTCAGATACCATTGTGGCATTTCTGTTCATGCCTGTCTGAGTCTGACCCTGACCCTGATTGGGGTCCTGCTGCTGACCCTGATTAGGATTCTGCTGCTGTCCCTGATTGGGGTCCTGCCAGGGATTCTGCTGCTGACCCTGACCGTTCTTGCCGTTCTTGTCGTATGTCACCCACTGATAACGTGCGATGAGCGGAGTTCTGCCGTTGTAAGCCCTGAGCCAGTCGTCAACGGTCTTGCCGGGCCAAGCGTTCATCATTATCTTGCTGGGAGTTACCGGGATATCGCCTGACATCGACCATACTTCTCTGCCGTCGATGTACCATGTTATCTTGCCGGGCTGCCAGTCGAAGCCGTAGGTGTGGTATGCTTCGGATGCGTCGAAGCCGAGGTCGATCATCTTTTCGTGACCGCCCTGTCCGTTGCGGTAGTAGTTGAGCTGGACCTTTGTTGTGTCCTTGCCGAGTATCTCGATGTCGATCTCGTCCCACGGATTCTTCTGTCCGTTTACTACGTCGGAGGGTCCTGTGTAGGTGAAGAATGAAGAAACAACGCCGTCGTTCTTGATAGCCTGCATCGAGGTCTCGTAGTAGCCGTAGTGGTAGAACTCGTTTGTACGGAACTCGCCGCCCGAGTAAGAAGGCATCCAGTCGGGATTTCCGTCGGAAGCGTTCCACTTCTGGTCGATGAGGAGCTCGAGGTGGTCGCCCTTTATCTCAGCGTTCTTCTTGTACCAGTAGCAGTCGAACGGCTTGCCGTTTGTCCAGCCGTCGGAAGCGAAGAAGTCGCCTGCCTGACCCGCCTTGAAGTTGGATACCATGGTCGCGTTAGCGTTCATGGGAGTTCCGAGGTCGGGGATACCGTTCTGATGAGGCTGAGTTGTAGTTGTTGTGGTAGTAGTGGGCTCAGTCGTTGTAGTTGTGGTGGTAGTAGTTGTAGTGGTCGTGGTAGTTGTGGTTGTCGTTGTGGTCGTAGTAGTTGTGGGCTCGGTTGTAGTGGTAGTAGTTGTCGTAGTAGTGGGTTCTGTAGTAGTTGTTGTGGTAGTTGTAGGCTGAGTTGTAGTTGTAGTAGTTGTTGTGGGCTGAGTCGTTGTAGTTGTGGTAGTTGTCGTCTCGTCCTCACGGTATTCGGGACTTACTGACTCGGGCAGCTCGTGTATCTTGCCTGCGTCGTACTTCTGGATAGTGAGCGCGTCAGCAGCTGTGATACCGTCGCCGCGGTAGAAAACGTCAGCGTTCTTCTTGCCCTGCTCTGTGAGCTGGTACTTGTCCTTGTTAGCGATGAACTGGAGGATAGCAACAGCGTCCGAAACTGTTACTGCTCCGTCGAGGTTAGCGTCGCCGATGAGCGTGCTTTCGGCATTGATGTTTGCTGTGACATCAGCGAATGAGAGACTGCTGTTCTCATAGCTTGCAGATGACACGAAAGGCGCTGCTGTAGCCATCATTGCAGCTGCGGACAGAGCTGCGATACAGCGCTTCAGGCTGTGGTTCTTCATATATAAGACCCCTCTCCTTATAATAATATACTCGATTTTCTGCATACATAATATTAACAACGTATGCATTAGACAAATTTATTATACAGTACACAGAATGTTTTGTATATTATTATTGTGACAAAAATGGTAAAATCATGACCTCTGCGAAAATGAATTGACTTGAAATTGCGGCATATCGGGGAATATCATTTACACAAATGGCGAGTGTGATAATTTCTTGACGTTCCGCCTCAGAGCGGCTCTGCTGTAATAATATTGTAACTTTAAAATCACTTGCATTTAATTGTTTTTTAATAATTGTTGTGATATAATAGAAAAATACTTTTAAAATAGGAGATGAAAAAAATGGCACCTGTAATCGACATCAAAAACATAACCAAAGAATTCAAGGTCCTCAACCGCCGCGAGGGTCTCGCGGGAAGCATCAAGGACTTGTTCTCGCGCGACTACAAGATAGTCAAGGCGGTCGACAACGTCACTATGAGCATTGAGCAGGGCGAGATAGTAGGCTATCTCGGTCCAAACGGCGCGGGCAAATCCACCACTATCAAAATGATGACGGGCGTTCTCGAGCCCACCTCGGGAGAGATACTCGTCAACGGCAGGCTGCCCTATAAGAACAGGTCAAAGAATGCGCAGAATATCGGCGTCGTATTCGGTCAGCGCTCACAGCTGTGGTGGGCTCTGCCCCTCGTGGAGTCGTTCAAGCTGCTGAAGGATATCTACCAGATAAGCGACGAGCAGTACGACGGCATGATGAAGCTCTACCAGTCGCTCGTGGACATCGAGCCCCTACTGCACAAGCCCGTGCGTCAGATGTCGCTCGGACAGCGCACGCTCAGTGATATACTCGCGGCGTTCCTGCACGACCCGAAGATAGTCTTCCTCGACGAGCCGACGATAGGTCTCGACGTCTCGATGAAGGCGAAGATACGTACTCTGATACAGGCTCTCAACAAGGAGAAGAACACTACCGTCATACTTACCACTCACGATATGGGCGACGTTGACGCGCTTTGCCGCCGCATAGTCATCATCGACAAGGGCAAGATGCTCTACGACAACGATATATCGCACCTCAAGGGCTTCTTCGGCTCGTACCGCACGCTGAAAATACGCGTGGACGGCGACCTCAAGAAGGAGTCGGAGCAGATAGCGAAGGAGTTCCCCGTCTGTAAGGTCAGCGCGGACGACGAGTGGATATCAATACTCGTAGATGAGGCGAAAATAACGGTCATGGAGGTGCTCACGAAGCTCCAGAAGGAGCGCCGCGTCCGCGATATGCAGCTCGAGGAGATATCCACCGAGGACGTCATCAAGAAGATATACGAGGAGGGAGTGGAATGAACCTGAAAAAGTACCTCACCCTCACGCGTATGGGCGTTATGGAGTCGCTGCAGTTCAGGCTTTCCATGCTTGTGATATTCGCAGGCAACCTGCTCTATCTCGTGGTCGTGTACTTCCTGTGGAAGGCGATATACGCTTCGTCGGGCGAGGAGGTCGTCAACGGCATGACCTTCCATGATACGCTGATATACCTCGTCCTCGCGACTGCGCTGTTCAACTTCATGGAGATGTACACGGTATGGCAGATGGGCAGGGCGATACAGTCGGGCTCGATAGTCCTGTACCTGCTCAAGCCCATGGAGATAAGGCGATATATGTTCTGGGAGTATTCGGGCAACTTTGTCGTGAACTTCTGCGCTACGCTGCTCCCGACATTCATCGTTGTGAACGTCGTCACGCGCGGAGCTGTGCCGCTCGGAATGAACCTGCTCTACTTCGTTATCGCGGTGGTGATAGCGGTGATGATAAACTACAACATCGATTTCTTCGTCGGCACGATATGCCTGTACACGGAGTCGATATGGGGCATAAACATAATGAAGCAGGTCATCGTGCTGCTGCTCTCGGGAGCTACGATACCGCTCGCATTCTTCCCCGAGACCATACGCAATATCGTGAACTGGCTGCCGTTCCAGTCGATATACAACGCTCCGCTGACGCTTCTGCTCGGCAAGTCGGCTGATATCAAGGACGTCGCGGTCACTATCGGCACTCAGCTCATATGGCTGGCGGTCACATATGCGATAAGCAAGCTGTTCTGGAAGATATCGCTTCCGCAGATAACGGTGAACGGAGGCTGATGACATGAAAAGAAAAGGACTTTTATTCTACACGCGGCTGTATTTCAAGATACTCGCTCAGGACCTGAAGAGCAAGATGAGCTACCGCGCCGATTTCATCATATCCACAATAGGCATGATATTCACCAATATTGCGGGATTTGTGAGCTTCTGGATACTCTTCCGCAACTTCTCCACGATAAACGGCTGGGGCTACTATGAGATGCTGTTCCTGTACGGCTTCTCGCTGGTCGCGCTGACGCCTGTGCAGTGCCTCTTCGACAACAACTGGAGTCTGAGACAGTACGTCTACACGGGCGACTTCATCAAATACTGCTTCCGCCCGATAAACCTGTTCTTCTACTATCAGTCGGAGGTCTTCGACATCAAGGGACTGGGACAGCTCGCATTCGGACTCGGCACCCTCATCTACTCGTGGATAAAGCTCGGACTGGGCTTCACGCCGCTCATGCTCGTGAAAATGGTAATATTCCTGCTCACGGCGTCGCTGGTAATGGTGGCGCTGCAAAATGCAGCTGCGGCGACGTGCTTCTGGATACAGAATTCGTTCTATATCCTCGACCTTGTGACGAAGTTCAAGGACTACGCGAAATACCCCGTGACCATTTTCAGCAAGGCATTCCGCTTTGTGTTCACATTCATTATGCCAATCGCGTTCATCGCGTACTATCCGAGTCTTGTTATACTGCGTCCCGACGAGGTGGAGCTGCTGTCGTGGCTTTCGCCGCTCATTGCAGTCGTATTCTTCTTTATCAGCTATAAGATATGGATGTTCGGCGCGATGAAGTACAACGGAACGGGCTCATAATCAAAAAGCTCTGAAAAAGCGTTAGCTTTTTCAGAGCTTTTTTCAGTTAAAGCAGAGCCTTTGACTGTTGCATTTTATCCGAGAAGCCCGAGCTTTTCCTTCTGCTTCAGTATGCGGAGCACGCTCTCGTCGATGCGCTCCTCGCTGATGCGTCCCGAGCTGACCGCCTGCTCTATGCCGCTGACTGCCGCAGCGAGGTCTGCGGGCATGAGTATTATGTCGATACCCGCCTCCACAGAGAGCACAGCCGCCTCGGAACTGCCGTACGTGTTGACGATAGCTCCCATAGCCTGAGCGTCCGTGATAGCGATGCCGTCAAAGCCGAGGTCATCTCTGAGCCAGTCCGTCACGATGACCTTTGAGAGGTCGGCGGGCATATTGTCTCCCGCGCCCGTGACTACCTGATGACCTACCATGACGAAGTCGCAGCCCGCGTCGATACCGCCCTGAAATGCGACAAATTCATTATCGTGGAGCTGTTCGTAGCTCCTGTCCATGATGACAGTGCCGTAGTGGGTGTTGCTTCCGCCCGCGCCGAGACCCGGGAAGTGCTTGAGCGTGCCGCTGACGCCCTTGCTTTGCAGTCCCTCGACCACAGCCGCAGACATATCCGCCACGACGTTCGGGTCGGAGCTGAAAATGCGGTTGCCGAGCTCGTTGTTGGGATTGATGTTGACGTCCGCGACGGGCGCGAAGTCAACGTTGAAGCCGTAGTCCGCGAGGTAGGTGCCTATCGTAGTACCCACGCCGAAAGCCTCGTCGTAGTCGTTGAGCCCGCCGTAGTAGGACATATTGTAAACCGCGGGAGCTCCGAGCTTGTAGCTGACGCGGGTTATGTATCCGCCCTCCTCATCGGTCGCGAGGAAGACTCCCGCGCCCTTGGACTTGGCGTAATTTTGCAGATTCGAGAGCATATTGCGGGTCTGCTCCGAGCTGACAAGATTGTTCGCGAAGAATATATAGCCGCCTATCGGGTAATTGTCGTAGCAGTCGTAGGTATGCGGGTCGGCGTAGTTGAAGCAGCCGTAGCCCGTCAGTCCCTCGGGAGCTGCAATGAACATCTGACAGACCTTCTCGTGCAGGCTCATATCCGCGAGGAGCTCGTCTGCGTCGGTCGGACGGGACGGCTTCACGGGAGCCTTTGTTGTGGTGGTCTGAGCCGAAGTCGTGCGCTTAGCAGTCGTTACGGCAGGTCTTGTATAGTTCGGCGTGGGAGAATAACCGCCGCTGTCAGGCGGATTCTCGATACCGGGGGAGTAGGGCTCGTTGCCCGAAGCTGGAGCGTTGGTCAGCACGGGCTCTTCCTCCTTGTCAGTAGTTGAAGCTGTGGTCGCCTCCGAGGTAGTGGAAGCGGAGGTCGTCCTGCCTGCTGATGTTGTCTTTGCGGACGTTGTCCTGCTGGTGGAGCTCACCTGCGTCTGCTCCGTCGTCCCGACGGTAGCTATGGTGTCCTCGGCGTTGGGGATATCTCTTCCGCAGCCCGCGAGGAGCGAGGTCATCGCCAGTGCGAGGGCGATGAGCTTATTTGGTCTTGTGTTTTTCATTTTTCAGTTTCCTGACTCTCTTACGGATATATCTGAATGCGGCGTCCTCGCCCTTATCGGCAAGTAGGCGGAGCAGAAACTCCAGCTTGTCTGCCGTGGACTGCTCGATAGCGCGCTTGGGACGCATTCTGAGGAAGTATTCGAGCGGGCAGCTGTCCGTATATTTTTCCTTGTTGTATATCTTTGATGCGGCGACTCTGTCGCAGAACATCTCAAAAATGTAGATATCGGGCATTTTCATCGGGTCGAGGGTGCCCGTGACGGTGCTGTAGTCCGTCCAGTATTCAAAGTGGTGGGTATTCCTGCCCTTGTGGTGCATCCACGCGCGGGAATATCCCGTGACCTCGCGCTCCTTCTCATTCGGAGAGCGGCTGCCCTGATAGTACAGCACGCCCGGTATGAACTCGGTCGGCGAGAATTTGGACAGGTCGTGCAGCAGACCGCGCTTGATGATACCCGCCTTGAAGCAGTGTACCATGACCATATGGCGGTGGCGTGTGACGGTGCTGAGGTGTCCGAAGAAGTTGTGTAAAAGCATGGTGTCACCTCAATTTTCGCTGATGTCGAGCACGCTGTTCTTGATTATGAGCCTGCCGCTGATTATCCTTCTGCCCGCGGTATAGGACGGGTCGGAGAGCTTCTTTGCCATTATCTTTACCGCCTCGGACGCCATTTTCTCGAGGTCGACCTCGATAGTGGTTATGGTGGGGATGCATATGCTCGAGACGGTGTAGTTGTCGTAGCCGACGACGGATATATCCTCGGGGACGCGCACGCCCTTCGATTTCAGCGCCGATATCACGCGGAATGCAGTCTCGTCGCTGTTGCAGACGAAGGCGGTCGGCATCTCGTCGGGGAAGTCTATCTTGTCGAGGAGGAGGCTGCGCTCCGTCCTGTCGGGGATAGTCCAGTCCTGACGGTACTCGAGCCCGTTCTCCATGAGGCACTTCACATAGCCGAGGAAGCGGTCGTTTATGCTGCTCGTGGCGTTGAGCGAGCCAAAAAAGCCGATATTCTTGTGTCCGCAGCGGACGAGGTAATCGGTGAGTATGTAGCCGCCGTGGTAGCTGTCGGAGTTGACGGAGTCTATCTCGTAGCGGTTGTCGTAGAAGTCGACGAAAATGAGCGGGAGGTCTATCTGGCTGAGTCTGTGGATATAGTCCCTGCATATCTGCCCGATGACGATTATGCCGTCGACCTTCTTCTCGGTTATCATATTCGGGAGGACACCGCTTTTCTCGCTCTCGGAGGTGATGCACTCGTATACCGTCAGCACGTTCATCGCCGACAGCTTGTTTGAGATGTTTGCGGTGAGCTCCCAGTAGAAGGTGCCGCGTGCGCCGACGAAGCGCTCGGAGGTGATTATCCCGACGCTCTTGCCGAGCTTAGGCACGGCGGGCTTCTTCTTGCCCGACTTTGTATTCGAGGGCTTATAGCCCATTTCTTCTGCGGTATCGCAGATTTTTTTTCTCATCTGCTCGCTTACGCCGTCGCGTCCCGCGAGGGCGTTTGACACCGTAACTACGCTTACGCCGAGCTTTGTTGCGATATCGAGCATTTTTATGCCGTTTTTCATATTTCTCCGCCTTATCAAGGTTTAATTAACTTCCCACATTATACCATATTTTAAGTAAAAAATAAAGTACCTCTGAGCGATTTCGTCGGAACAGTCAAATTTTTCAGTGCCGATTGTGCATAATATCCACAAAAAAGGCACTCGAAGCTCCGAGTGCCTTTTTAAATGATTTAAGTCGTTTTATCGCTCCCGTGATGCCCGTGGAGGTAGGGATAGAGGTCCCCGCGGACCTCGTCGACCTTGTTGTCGCCCTCGCCTGTCGGGATAAGACCTGTCATATCGCCCCACGAGGCTGACGGACAGGAGTACTCGAATCCCTGCTTATCGGGGGCGGGGAGTGGGAGTGGGATGGACTTCTTTCGCCGCATTTTTATCAGCTCCTTCCGCAGGTATTATCTGCGGTTTGAGCCGAATTATTCAGCTACGATATTGATTATGTTCTGATACAGCGATACTGAGTCGCTCGCGAAGCTGTAGCCGAAGTAGTCGGGATTCTGCACCTGCATCACTACGACGTAGGAGCCGTCATAGCTTCCGTAGTCCGACCACGTTTCCGAGCCGTTATCGCTCGGGTTTTTCAGCACGCCCGTTATGTACAGGAAGTCGCCCTTCCACGTCTCGGCGGTGCCTGTCTTGGCGTAGAGCTCGTAGCCTGCGGGTACGGACAAGCCGATATTCCCCGCAACTCCCGACATACCCGAGAGCAGGTTCTGACGGCACTCCTCGGGGATACTGCAAATCTTGCTGTTCGGAGTTGTGCCCGATTTCACTGTCTTTGATAAATCGTTCGTATCGACTATTTTCACGATAGTGAACGGCGTTACCATATCGCCGAAGACGGCTTCACGTCCGAGAGCCGCGAGATACAGCGGACAGGTCAGCACGTAGGACTGCCCGAAGGCTGTACGTCTGAGGTCGTCGTCGCAGTATATCTCGACGTTGTTGTGGAGCTTGCCGAAGTCGCAGTCGATATCGGAGCAGAAGTGGAAGATGTTCTCGAGGTCGGCGAGGACGTCGTCCTTGCCTATCTGGTCGAAAGCCTTGGCGAAGAAGATGTTGCTGGAGTTGACGAATGCGGAGTAGAGCGTGCGCTCATACACGGGGTACTGCCACGTTTTGTCGTGGTCCCAGTTGACTATCGCAACGCCGTCGAACTCCCACGTGCCCTCGTCGTAGAGGCAGGTGATGCCGTGCTTGTCGGCGATGACCTCGGACATTATCTTGAAGCACGAACCCGGCTCGGCGTTCTGGAAAGCCTTGTTGCCGTAATTGCCCCACGCGAGGTCCTCATCGGTGTCGGTGCCGTAGTAGAGGTCGGGGTCGTAGGACGGGTAGTTTACCTGTGCCATGAGCGAGCCGTCCGTTCTCATCACGACTACCGAGCCGATGAGGTTCTGGCTTGCCATGTAGTCGTATATCGCTACCTGCTTGGCGGAGTCGAAGGTGAGCTGTATCGACTGCCCGATCTTGTCGCCGATATGTGATGAGGGGTTCTGGGTGCGAAGGAGCTTGTCATAGGTGAGGTCAAGCCCTTCCGACATCTCGTTGAGCACGTTCGCGAACGCGACCTTGTTAGCGTCGTTCGTCATGCGGACCTCCTTACCCGCATCGTCCTTGGTGCTGTACATCAGCACCTTGCCGCTTGCGTCGATGAGGTCACCGCGCATGATATCGGTGCTCTTTGGAGCGTCAGCCGTCGCGGTAGTTGTCTCAGTCCCGCCGTCGGAGGTGACTGTGGCGGCGGCAGTTCCCGTTGCCATGGCGATGACGGAGTCAGGACCTCCTGCGCGCTCGACTACGGTGCCGCATGAGGTCATCGGAGCGAGGAGCACAGCCGCAGAAACGGCGGCAAGAATGGTTTTGTTTCGTTTCATATATTTCACCCTTATCATGTATTGTATATCTTGTGCAGACAGGTCATTATTCCAGCGGTTCCGAGTTGAAGCGGATGTTCATATCGACGTCGCCCGCGATGCCTGGGATACGTCCGTAGGCGCTCGCCTGCCAGAGCGCATATGCGCCTTCGTAGTCGGTCTCGTCGACGTAGTGCGCGAGCCAGACGGGGTGGTCGCCGCTGTTCTCCCAGAAGTTGTTGAGGAAGTTCTTACTGCTGTAGAGCATCGCCGAATAGCCGTGCTTCTCGCACTCGTCGCAGAACGCCTCGAACACGTTGTTGAGGTCGTGGATATTCATGCCGTATTCCTGGAACGTAGCCCATTCCTCCCAGTCGAAGGCGATAGGGTAGTCGAGTTCCCTGCCGTCGAGCTGGTCTATGACCCAGCGCGCGTGCTCGCGGGCGCCCTCCTCGGTGTTGTCCGCGGAGTAGAAGTACACTCCCACATCGAGCCCCGCCGCAGTGGCGTTCTTCATATTCTGCTCGTAGTAGTCGTCCATTTCGGGCTCGCCGCGGTAGTAGTAGCCCATTCGCATGAGCACGAACTCACAGCCCGCGTCCTTTACGGCGTCGTAGTCGACGTCGGTCTGCCACGCGGAGACGTCGATGCCGAAGCTGACGTCGCCGAGATAGCTGTAGGTGTCGATGAAGTCGGAGTAGGCGACGCGCGGGTTGTTGTCCTCGGGACGCGGTATCTCGTTGAGTACGAGCACCGTCACGTCAAAGCGCGTGGAGTTGCCCGAGCTGTCGGTGACGGTCACATCGAGCGTGCTTCTGCCAACCTCGGAGGTGTCGACCTCGCCCTCGTATGTCACCGTAGGAGCGCGGTCATAGTTGTCGACATAGCCGATTATCTTGTCGATGTCGAAGTGCTCACCGACCTTTGCATAGGGGTTCCAGCCCGAGTTGAGTATCAGCGGGGGAGTGGTGTCGACCACGGTGTAGCTGACCTCCTTCTCGTACTCCCTGCCCTCGTACTCGAAGAGCACCTTAGTCTTTTTCTCGCCGAGCCCTTCGGTGTCGATGAGGTCGGCGGGAGCGGTGAGCTTGACGTTGTTGTCGTTGACGAGCTCCGCGATAGTCGTATTCGAGTAGACCTCTATCTCCGCCTCGGTCTCGAGCACGACATCGTCAGGGATATCTGTGCTGACCGTCTTTGTGGTGGTGACGGTGGTCGCTGTAGTGGTTGCGGCAGTCGTCTGAGCAGTAGCCGTAGTGGTCGCGGCAGTCGTAGTCTCGGGCGCGGAGCTCTCGGCTCCCACGCTCTTGCCGCAGCCCGTAAGCAGCAGTGCCGCGAGTGAAATAGTTGCGATTCTGTAGCGTTTCATATTATCTCCATTGGTTTATTTCTTCAGTAATCTCTCGGTCATGACGCGGCGGCAGTCGTGCTCGAGCGTGTCGTCGAGCTTTGCAAGCTCAACGTGCGAGCCGCTTCGCCTGTCGAGGCAGTAGCCGATGATATAGTCCGAGAGCTCGGGGTTCTTAGACAGGCACGGACCGTGCATATACGTTGCGATGACGTTCTTCTCGAAGTAGCCCTCGTACTGACTCTTCGAGCAGTTGCCGTTGCCGCAGAGCACCTCTCCGAGCGGAGTTTTCACTTCCTGAGTCTGACCGCCGTGGTTCTCGAAGCCGACGACGTCTACGGTCGCGCCCGTGAACGTGGTGCGTATCACGACATTGCCGATACAGCGCTTTTTGCGGCTTGCGGGAGCTACGGTGAAGTAGTCGAATAGTCCGAGCCCCGCTATCTCGTTGCCGTCGGCGTCGCGGTAGTATTTCCCCATGAGCTGGTAGCCTCCGCAGATGAGGAAAAGGAACGTTCCGCCCTCATATGCAGCCTTTATCTGCTCCCTGCATCTGAGCAGGTCTGCGGAGATGTGCTGCTGCTCGAGGTCAGCGCCTCCGCCGATGTATATGACGTCATAGCTGCTGAAATCGGGCATATCCGAGTCAATGGAATACTTGTCGATAACGCAGCCTATCCCGCGCTTTTCGCAGCGGTACTTGATTATCTCCATGTTGCCGCCGTCGCCGTAGAGGTCGAGCATATCCGCGTACATATGGAGTATCCTTATCTCACTCATCGCACTTACCTCCGTGGCTCAAAATATAGCGCTTCAGCGCGGCACGCGTCGGCTGGACGGCGGTGTAGTTCGCGATGACGAACTTGCGTCCCTCGGTGCGTGCGAGCTCCTCGACAGCCTCGTCGAGGTCGGGGCGGACTACGATATTCGCAGAGTCAAAGCCCGCGCACTTGATTCGCACGGCGATGTCGTAGGCGCGCGTCCCCGACGTAACTACGCGGGTCACGCGCTCGAAGATGCTGAAATTGATGTCCCATATCCACGACACGTCGAGACCGTCCGCGATGTTGTCGTTGAGCACGAAAAGGAGCTCCTTCTCGCCCTTCATTTCGTTCATCACGCGGAGAGTCATGTTCGCTCCGACGGGATTTTTCGCGAGATTGAGCGTGGTGAGCCTGTCGCCGAGCGTGAATGTCTCCATGCGTCCGTTGTTGACGGTGTAGTTGTTGATGACGTTCTCGGTGACGTCCTGCGCGATGCCGTAGAGCTTCGCGACTGCCGCTACCGCCGTCATATTGTAGACGTTGTAGATGCTGTTGAGCTTGGGCGAGTATTCGTGCCCGTCAGCCGTAAATACAGGCTTTTCGAGGTCTATGCCGCTCGCGGAGATGTACGTCTCATAATTGCCGAAGCCGCACTTGGGACAGGCAAATCTGCCGATGTGCGAGTACTGGTAGAACTCGTATCCGAGCGGCTCTCCGCAGAACGGGCAGAAGCGTCCCTCGGACGCCTCGAATATCTTCTCGGTCGCGAAGGCGTACTTCTCCGCGCGGAAATACCTGACGTTCTTGTTGTCGGGATTAGCCCTGCCGAGACGGGCGGTGTTGGGGTCGTCGCCGTTGAGGATGAGGTTGCCGCTGAAGGTCTTGCAGAAGCCGTTTATCTTCTGTATGAGGGTCTCCATTTCGCCGTTGCGGTCGAGCTGGTCACGGAAGAAGTCGAGCACGACGAGCGTCTCGAGCTTGAGCTGAGAGTACACCACGGGGACGTGGCTCTCGTCCGTCTCGAGAATGAGGTAGTCCGCATCGACTCTGCCCGCGCCGTCGCAGTGGCGGAGCAGGAGGGAGCATATGCCCGTGTCGAGGTTGTTGCCCTCGCGGTTGATTATGATTTTCTTGCCGCTCTGCTCAAAGAGCTGGGCGACGCAGTTGGTGACGGAGGTCTTGCCGTTGGTGCCTGTCACGGCGATAATGGGGCAGTCGACCTTGAACATTTTGCAGCATTTTCCGTTTGTGAGGTGCCACAGGATAATGCCCGGGAGGTTGCCCGCGTTGCGCCCGAGGAGGCGCAGAACGCCGACTATTATTTTGCCGATGAGTATCAGAAGTCTGTTCAATTTATCGCTTCTTTCTTTGGTTTTCTGTTTGTAAGATCCGCGGAGATTGCTTCCGTTTTGAATGAACTACAGCGCGAACATTGGGTTCCAAGGGGCTGTGCTCCTTGGCGGATTCCAAAGGCAGAGCCTTTGGCAGGGTGTGGGACAGCGTCCCGCGACGAAGTGCGCTCTGCAAGGGGATGAATTTCAAAACAGTCCAGTGGACTGTTTTGAAAGAGGGGAGGCTCTGCAAGAGAGAGCCTCCCCTTGTAGAAGTCCTCAATTGCTTTACCCGCGGAATTATTCCGCGCGGTATTACAGTGCCATTTATTGCGGGCGGATGATATCCGCCCCTACATTATTCCGTATAACTAATGCGTCCGTCCTCGGAGAACTCGACAAATCCGCGTTTTTTAGCCTCGCGAATGCCGAGTGAAACGGCAGTCTCTATAGTGGGAGTCACCCTCGTGAAGCCGAAGAGGTGAGCCGTCTCGCGGATGAGGTCCTCGCGGAGCATGGCTAACTGCTCAGCCATAATGAGCTTGATGCCCGCCGCTATCTCCTCGGGAGCTATTTCGTCCATACCGCGCCTGTCCTCGTCGGAACACTTAGCGCGGCAGATGTCGTAGCTTTCGGGGTTCTGGTCGGGGAGCCACAGGAAGTCGTTCTCGCCCGCCTTGGTCACGACAGCGCCGCACTTCTCGATAGCGGTGTCAGCGGTCGCCTTTGTATTGGGAGTTGTCCTCGCCACGCCGAAGCACGCGAACAGCTTCTTTGTCAGAGCCGCCCTGCTTACGGGAGCCTCTGCCGCGAGGATGTCCTTGACACACTTGACTATCTTGACCTCGCCCGTCTCGTTGAAGCTCTCGCTCTTGCCGTATTCCTTGACCTTGAACGGCTTGTAGGCTTCACATCTCTCGGCGAGCGGGCTGACCTCCTCGGTCTCGAAGACGAGCTCCTGCTTAGGCTGCTTGGGCTCCTCCTTTTCGGGCTCGGGAGGCGCATTTCTGCGCTCGATTATCGCGGCTATCTCGTCCTCTATCTTCTTGATGACCTTGTCCTTGTTGTCGAGCCAGTCGAGGATATAGACGTTCATCGTATTCCAGCCGAGACCGCGCAGTACCGACGCCTGCGAGAGGTGTCTGTCCTTGGCGGTGCCGTTGACGTAGTTGGACTTCGTGCCGCAGTTTATGCCAAGTATGTACCGCGAGGTATTCTCGGGGTCAGCGACTGCCACGTCTATCTTGAAGTCGGAGCAGCCGACCGCGCAGTTGGCGGTATATCCGCGCTTGCGGAGCTCCTCCGCGAGCACATTGCTGAAGTCGGCAGTCTTTGCAGAGGTGTTGCCTCTTACGGCGAGAGCGCTCCTGCCCTTAGCCGCAAATTCGAGGAAGCCCTTGAGTCCCTCGACGCCGTCGGAGCGTGTGCGCGAGAGGTCTATCATCTCGGGAGTGATGACCGAGAACACTATCATCTGACACTTCGAGCGCGAGATAGCGACGTTTAGACGTCTCCAGCCGCCGTCACGGTTGAGAGGACCGAAGTTCATGCTGACCTTGCCCTCCTTGTCGGGACCGTAGCCGATAGAGAACATGATAACGTCGCGCTCGTCGCCCTGCACGTTCTCGAGGTTCTTGATTATGATGGGCTCGTACTGCTCGTTAGCCCACTGCTCGAGCTCGGGGCGCGCTCTGAATGCGTCCATGAGCATATCGTCTATGAGGTTCTGCTGGGGCTGGCTGAACGTAACTACGCCGATACTGAGCTTGCGGAGCTTGGGGTCTTCCAGTCGGCGGGATATCTCGTCCACGATAGCCTTTGCCTCGGCTTTGTTGGTTCGTGTGGAGCTCTTGTCGTAGAAGCCGTCCACGTGTACCCAGCTGACCTCTGATATCTGGTCGTCGGGCGACGGGAAGGTGAACAGCTTGTTGTCGTAATACTTGGCGTTGCTGTACGCGATGAGGCTCTCATGCTGTGAGCGGTAGTGCCAGAGCAGGTGCTCTTGTGGCATGGAGAGCGCGAGGCAGTCGTCGAGCACGCTCTCGAGGTCTTCCTTCTCGTAGTTCTCCTCGTCGACCTGATTTGACGAGAAGAAGCTGGTAGGCGGGAGCTGTTTGGGGTCGCCGACGACGATGACGTTCTCGCCGCGCGCGATAGCTCCGACAGCCTCGCAGGTCGGGAGCTGTGAAGCCTCGTCAAATATGACAAGGTCGAATTTCGGGTACGAGGGGTCGATGTACTGAGCGACCGATATCGGGCTCATGAGCATTACGGGGCACATTCTGCGCAGGAGGTTGGGTATGCTGTCGAAGAGCTTGCGTATGGACATCATGCGTCCGTTGCTCTTTATCGCCTTCTGGAGTATGCCTATCTCGGAGCTTGCCGCCGACGCGCCTGCCGCGGGTATCTTCGCGGACAGCTCCGCGACGAGCTCGTTTATCGTGAGCTTCGAGAACTTGTCGAGCACCTCGCCGTACTTGCGGATAGTCTCCTCGAACAGCGTGCCCTGGAACTTCGAGAGAATCGGGCTCGCGGAGATAGTCGAGGTGACCATAGCGCGGCAGAGGTCGCAGTCGAAGCCGCCGAGCAGCTCGTTTGAGCGCACCTTGCCCGCGAGGAAGTTGTCGGCGACGTTGCCGATGCCGAGCTCCGTGAGCTTGTTGCATATCGTGACGATGCCCGTCCACTCCTTGAGCTGCGGGAGCGCGCCGATGATGCTGTTAGCCTGAGCCGAAGCCGCCGCAGACCAGTCACCCTCGCTGCCGAGAGCGTCGGGAGTCAGTGCGAACTCGCTGCCGAGAGCGGAGACCTCGTTATTGAGAGCGGCAAAGTCTGCCGTGAGCTTGTCTGTGCCTGCCTTTGAGGACTGCTTTGCGGTCGGGTCGCCGTATCCGCTGACGAGTGACTGCGCGAGGTGAGACTTCTCCTCCGCACTGAGGGGAGCCGCCGCAAGTCCGCCGCGGAGCTTATCCGACAGCGCGACCGACCTTTCTATGGTGTCCCAGTCGGAGCTTTCGCCCTGCCACAGAGCGCCGAACACCGCCGTTAAGTCGGGCTGAGCGTTGACTATGTCGCCGCTGAGCGCTCCGAGCTGATTGAGCTTTTCGTAGTGCTGTACTATGTTCTGCTTTGTGACCGTTGCGGGCGATTTTGCGTGTGCCGCGAGCTCCTTCACGAGCTTGTTCGTACCGAACAGCTTGGGCAGGAACCACTTGCTCTGCGCGGTCTTCCAGTTGACGAGGGCGCCGCTCGCGTCGTATGCGAGTACGGACGGCTCGAACTGTCCGAGCACCTCTGCCTTGAGCGCGCGCTGCTGACGTCCCGAGGCAACGAGCTGCTCAGCCGCCGCCTTTCGGAGCTCCCAGTCGCTGCCCGTGAGTATCTGCGGGAGGATATAGCCGTCCGCAGTCGCCTCAGCGATGACGTCGGCGACAGCCTTGCACTGGGCATAGCTCATGCCCGCGGAGCCCGCCGCTGTGCAGAGCTCGCCGCTGTGAGCACCCGCCGCCGCGAGTGCCGACTTGTACGAATTCAGCCTGCTTTCGAGCCTGCCGCGCGTATCGGGAGTACACTCCGTCAGGCGGCAGCAGGTGAGGGGAGTAGCGGTCACGTCGCCGAACTCCCTGCCCGCCGCAGCGAGGCGTTCGAGCTCGCCGCGCCAGTTGGAGTATGTCTCGGCGTTCATCGCGTCTATCTGCGACTGCGAGAAGCTGAACTTGCCGCCGTAGGGCTTGAACTGCTCGTACTTCACCGCCGCGTCGTACAGCGACATACCGTAGGGGCGCACCTTGTGTATCTCCGACATCGTGTCGTTGAGTTCGGCGCGCAGGGAGGCTATCTTCGCAGCCTCAGCCTCGAACTCGGCGGGAGTCTTGACCCTGCCGACGTTGAGCGTGTCCTCGAGCTGTTTGAGCACAGCGCGCTTCTGCGCTTTATTGGAGTGGAGCTCGAGGCAGAACGGACCGAGCCCTATCTTGTTCAGACGCTTCTCCACGACCTCGAGAGCCGCCATTTTCTCGGCGACAAAGAGGACGGTCTTGCCGTGGTGGAGGGCGTTCGCTATCATGTTGGTTATCGTCTGGGATTTGCCTGTTCCGGGAGGTCCGTGCAGGACGAAGCTCTTGTCCGCGTTGGCAGCGTAAACAGCCGCGAGCTGCGAGGAATCGGCAGCTACAGGGACTGCGAGGTCAGCGGGAGCGACCTTGTTGTCGAGGTCGAGCGGAGTCATCGAGATATCGCCGCCGTCCCACTCTGTCTTGCCCGAGATAAGGCTCGCTACGACCTTGTTCGCGGCGAGCTCGTCGGCGCGGTTGCGGATATCGTTCCACATGATGAAGCGGTTGAAGGAGAACTGACCGATGAAGGCGTACTCCTCGATATCCCAGCGTGTGCGCGCCATGATGCCTTGACGTATAGTGCTGAAAATGAGCGGGAGGTCGACGCCGTTCTCGTCCATGGGGACAGGGTCGAGCCCCTTTATGTCAATGCCGAAGAACTGCCTCAGCATCTCGAGCACGGTGATGTTGACCTGCGTCTCCTCGTCGCGTACCTTTATCGTGTAGGACTTGTCCTGCACCTTGCGGTTGATGTCGACGGGAATCAGCACGAGCGGAGCATAACGCGCCTTCTCGCTCTTGTCGGTCTCATACCAGCGCAGGAAGCCGAGCGCGAGATATATCGTATTAGCGCCGTTTTCCTCTATGCTGACCTTAGCCTGTCTGTGGAGCTTCTTCATTATCTTTTCGAGCTCTGCCTCGCTGATGAAGGTGCGTAGGCGGCGGCTCTTGAACTCGGAATCGGCAACGGCGTCGATGTGCGCCTTGTCGTTTTCGGTCTCGAAAATCTTGCTGTCCGCCATCTGGAACGACATATCGTTCGGGACGGGGCATACCTTGAACTCCTCATTCTGTGATATCACGTCCTCGAGCTCGCCGAGGTCGGTGACCATGACCTGCACGTTCATCGTGGAGGGGCGGAAGTTGAGGAGGCTGTTGCGGAGGCTGAGGTCGAGGAGCTTGCGCTCCCAGATGACCTGCTTCGTGACCTCGCGCGGTTCGCCGTCGAGCTGTATATCACCGATTATGTCCATTTCCGAGGGCGCGGAGGTTATCTCACTGCGCTTGCGCTCGCCGTAGTCGACGGCTTTGAACGCGCCGTCCTCGAAAACACGCGCGGGCATGGGACGAATGCCGCCCGCTCTTGTGCGTGTGACGTCTATCGCAAAGTAGAAGTCGTCGAAGGCTTCGAGGTGCTTTGCGGCGTGAGCCTCGGCGGTGTCGAAGTCAACGCTCTTGCCTGCGGTGAAGTCGGTACACTCCACCACGCTCATCGCGTTCACGCCCTTGGCGATGCGCTTGGAAATGGCGGAAACGTCGTATTGCAGGCAGTCGGAGAAGGTCTCGTTTATCAGCCAGCAGCCCGCGAATGCGTGCCCCTTGACGATGTAGAGCAGCGGGTTGAGCTCTATCGCCTCGAGGCAGGCGCAGTACAGCACTGCGAGGTCTATGCACGTGCCGCTCTTGCCCGTGAGAACGTCCTCGGGCAGGCGCACGCGCTGAGCCGTCTCATAGCTTGCGGGCGGAGCACTGTAGGCGATGTTCTGCTCCTGCAAAGCGGCGTATATCGCGCCCATCTGCATTTTCACGATGTTGGGGTTGCGGTCCTGATAGCCCGTGAAGGAGGGCGAACCGCTCCATTTCTGCATATATTTGCCCGCCTCGGCGACAATCTCCTTCACCTTCGGGTGGTTGGGAGTGATGAACGCGCCTATCATCTCGGGCATGAAGAGCACGCCTGTCCACTGGTCGTAGGCGAGGAGCTCGATGGTGTTCACCTGCGAGGCGATGACCTCGTCACCATTTATGGCTTCGACGGTCACGCTGCCGACCATTTTCTCAGTGAGGCTAAACAGGTAGTCGGCGTTGAGGACGATATTGACGGGAGCTATCTCCGCGGGACGGGAGGGGAGGAGGTCGGTCGGCAGCGACTCGAACGGCTTGGCGAATTCAGGCTCAAAGCTTATCCTGAGCTTAACTGCGGGAATGACCTCGTCGGTGTTGTTGGTGAGAGTGATATTGCGGAAAACAGGCACATAATTCTGCTGCATGGCAAAATTTATCTGTTTGGTCATGCTTCCGCCGAAGGTAATGATGTTGTCCATATCAAGCTCCGTTCTGCCAAATGTGGCTGAAAAAATCATATACATTATTTATTATATCATATACCGACAGCTTTTACAATAATTTTACGAAAAAAATTCGCATTTTTTGTAATGTGTAATTATGCGTATCGTTGTAGGGAACGCCGCCCTCGGCGTTCTGCTGTAGGGGCGCATTCCGTGCGCCCGCATTGAAAAGTCAGCTATCATGTTCGCAAACAATTCACCGGATTGTTTGCGAACGAGAAATCTGACGTTTTTATTTGGACGAGCTCACCCGTGTATGCCGTACGCGTATTTGCGGAACGCCGAGGGCGGCGTTCCCTACAATTAGGAGGGCATCATTGCCGCGCCTTGACATTTGCGCCTTGTCGGGTTATAATTACAATAACTACATTTTCCGCAGAATGCGGAAGGTCAGCGAGGTTATCATGGAACAGAAAAAAATAGACCGCATAAACGAGCTCGCGCGCAAATCAAAGGCGGAGGGACTCACCGAAGCCGAAAAAGCCGAGCAGACCGAGCTCCGCAACGAGTACCGCGCCTCCGTGACGGGCAATCTCATGCAGCAGCTCGAGCGCACCTACATCATGACTCCCGACGGAAAGAAGCACAAGGTCGGAGGCGGCAAAAAATGACGGACAAGGAGCTCTTTGCCGCGGCAGTCAAGGCTGCGGAGAAGTCGTACAGCCCGTACTCGCACTTTCGCGTGGGAGCGGCGCTGATGTCGGCTGACGGACGCATTTTCACGGGCTGCAATATCGAAAACGCGTCATATTCGCTGACGAACTGCGCCGAGCGCACGGCTGTGTTCAAGGCGGTATCGGAGGGCGTGACGAAGTTCAAGGCTATCGCGATAGCAGGCAGCTCCACGCGTGATTTCACCAAGCCGTGTCCCCCGTGCGGAGCGTGTTTGCAGGTGCTGAGCGAGTTCTGCGGCGACGACCTCGTGGTGATACTGTCGAACGGGTGGTTCAAGCTGTCGGACTTCCTGCCGATGCGATTCACGCTGTAAAATGAACAGACAGGGCGGATGATATCCGCCCCTACAGGCAATTGATTTGCGGGACGTCGAGGACGCCGTCCCCTACACATATCTGATGATACCCAAAGGTGGATATATGGACTTAAAAGCAAAAATTGAGAAGCACCTTCTCGAGGTGCAGAAGCCCTCGCGCTACATCGGCGGCGAGGTCGGGAGCGTGATAAAGGACAAGTCGAAGGTCGACGTCCGCTTCGCGTTCTGCTTCCCCGACACATACGACATCGGAATGTCGCACCTCGGCATGAAGATACTGTACTCGCTGACCAACGAGCGCGAGAACTACTGGTGCGAGCGCTGCTTCGCGCCGTCCGAGGACTTTGAGACTGTAATGCGCGAGAACGGCATACCGCTCTACGCACTCGAGAGCCTCGACCCCATACGCGATTTTGACTTCATCGGCTTCACGCTGCAATACGAGCTCTCCTACGCGAACATACTGAATATGCTCGACCTCGCGGGGATACCGATATTTGCCCGCGACAGGTCGCAGGAGCTCGGTCAGATAGTCATTGCGGGAGGTCCATGCGTCTGTAACCCCGAGCCGCTCGCAGACTTCTTTGACCTGTTCGTGCTCGGCGAGGGCGAGGAGGTCAACCTCGAGCTCATGGACCTCTACCACGAGATGAAGCAGAAGGGCGCGACAAGGCTCGAATTCCTGCGTGCTGCCGCTCAGATAGGCGGAGTTTACGTGCCGCAGTTCTATCATTTCGTCTACAAGGAGGACGGCACGATAGACCGCCTCGACGTCGACGAGGGCATACCCGCGACCGTGCAGAAGCGCATAATCCGCGACTATGACAAGGTCTACTACCCGAAAAATTTCGTTGTCCCGTTCACGGAGATAGTCCACGACCGCGTGTCCGTGGAGGTGCTCCGCGGCTGCATACGCGGCTGCCGCTTCTGTCAGGCGGGCTTCATATACCGACCTTTCCGCGAAAAATCGGCGGATACCATATACGAGCAGACCAAGTGCCTCTGCGAGAACACGGGCTACGACGAGGTCTCGCTCGCATCGCTGAGTACGAGCGACCACTACGACATCGACAATATGCTGACAAAGCTCATTGACTACACGGCGGGCGAGAAGATAAATCTGTCCCTGCCGTCGCTGCGAGTGGACAACTTCTCGGAGTCGCTGCTCAACAAGATAAAGAAGGTGCGCAAGAGCGGCCTCACCTTCGCGGCAGAGGGCGGCACTCAGCGCCTCCGCGACGTCATCAACAAGAACGTCTCCGAGGAGGAGATAATGAACACCTGTCGCATCGCCTTTGAGGGCGGCTACAGCAGCGTCAAGCTCTACTTCATGATGGGACTCCCGACCGAGACGGACGAGGATATCGTCGGCATTGCGGAGCTCGCGCAGCGTATCGTCGACCTCTTCTACAGCATCAAGGACAGGCCCCGCGGAAAGGGCGGCGTACAGGTCTCTGTGAGCTGCGCGACGTTCGTGCCCAAGCCGTTCACGCCGTTTGAGTTCGAGCCGCAGGACACCCGCGAGATGATTGACCACAAGCAGAAGCTGCTGCTCGGCTCGACCAAGAGCAAGAAGATAAAGATAAGCTATCACGACCCGAACGTGAGTATGCTCGAGGTCATACTCGCAAAGGGCGACAGGAGGCTGTGTCCCGCGATATATGCGGCGTGGAAGAAGGGCTGCAAGTTCGACAGCTGGGAGGAATACTTCAAGCCCGAGCTGTGGCTGGAGGCGTTCGCTGACTGCGGCATTGACCCGTCATTCTACGCGAACCGCCGCTTCACCTACGACGAGATACTCCCGTGGGACCACCTCGACTACCTCGTGGACAAGGCGTTCCTCGTCCGCGAGAACAAGACTGCGCATGAATCAAAGACCACTCCCAACTGCCGACAGAGATGCTCGGGTTGCGGAGTGAACATAAAAGTGGGGAGGGAATGTTTTGCTTCGGGTAAGAGCAACGTTTGAGAAAAAAGGGCGTGCGAAGTACATCTCCCACCTCGACCTGAACCGCTGTATGCTGCGGACTTTCAGGCGTTCGCGCATACCGATATGGTACACGGAGGGCTTCAACCCGCACCCGTATTACAGCTTCGCGCTGGCATTGTCGCTGGGATTCGAGAGCAGCTGCGAGATACTGGACTTCAACATCACCGACGACGATATGTCCATGGAGGCGATACGCGACGCGCTGAACGCCGTAATGCCCGAGGGTATGCGGATAGTGAGGGTCGCGGAGCAGAAGCAGAAGATAACAGCGATAGCCAAGGCGGAGTACGCATTCTCGCTCGTGACGGAGGACTCCGCGGCGCTGTATGAGGCGGTGCAGAGCCTTATTGCCGCTCCCGAGATACTCATCGAGAAAAAGACGAAAAAGGGCATAAAGACGGTCGATATCAAGCCCGACACGGAGCTGCTGAGCTGCACGGATACGGGCAAATCGGTCGATATCACGATGTATCTGCCCGCGGGCACGCAGACGAACTACAATCCCACGCTGTTCATCGAGGCACTGAAAAACTCTACGGACATCGTGTTCGAGCCCGCAAATATCCGCCGCACGGCTATACTCTGCGCGGACAACAGTGTTTTTGAATAACTGTGAGCGGGCTGATGCGGGCATCAGCCCCTACAACTCTGATGCTGAAAGGAGAGCATAAAAATGGACATATTCAGCAAAGACATCGACGGCGGAAAGGGCTTCGACTGGGGGCGCACCTCGTCGGACTACGCGAAATACCGCGATATCTACCCGCCGATATTCTTCGGCAGGGTCGCTGAGTGCGGGCTGTGCGTCAAGGGGCAGCGTGTCCTTGACCTCGGCACGGGTACAGGCGTAGTGCCGCGCAATATGTACCGCTACGGCGCGGATTGGGTCGGCTCCGACATCTCCGCGAACCAGATAGAGCAGGCGCGCATTCTCGCGAGGGACGCGGGAATGAACATCGAATTCGTCGTATCCTCGGCGGAGGAGCTCGACTTCCCCGACGGCAGCTTCGACGTCATCACAGCCTGCCAGTGCTTCTTCTACTTCGACTACGACGTCGTGATACCGAAGCTCGCGCGCCTGCTCAAGGACGGCGGCAGGCTCGTTATCCTGTTTATGGCATGGGTGCCCGAGGACGATGCCCTCGCCCGCGCGAGCGAGGAGCTCGTGCTGAGATTCAACCCCAAGTGGACGGGAGGAGGATATAAGCGCTCACCCGTCTTTATCCCCGAAATTGCGAAGAAATTCTTCGATATCGAGGCGGCCGAGGACTACGACCTCCCCGTGCGGTTCACGCGCGAGAGCTGGAACGGCAGAATGAAGGCTTGCCGCGGTGTGGGAGCCTCACTTGCTCCCGACGAGATAGCCGCTTGGGAGCGTGAGCACATGGAAATGCTGGAAAAATCAGCTCCCGTGGAGTTCGATATCCTCCACCACGCGGCAATGGCTGTGCTGCGGAAAAAATAGCCTGTAGGGGCGCATTCCGTGCGCCCGACTGTGTTTGACCGCAAGATGCGGGCGAGCGGAACTCGCCCCTAAAGCGGGAGAACAATAAATTAAATATGTTTTTTTGAAAAATCGCTTGCATTTTATGCCAAAGTGTGGTATGATATAAAAGCATTTGAAATTCCGTCCGTATATCTCACATACGGTCGAGGGTTAATGCCGAAAGACATTAAATCGGATAGTCCGCTGCCCGATACCTGCTTATGCAGAGGGTCACGTCAGTGACCTGTGTGGCTTCCCACACCTTATTATTGATTATTCCCGTGCAGTGTTGTATGCTGAACTCATTGCGCGGAACGGGTATGAATGTTCGGAAATTTTAGGAGGATTTTAAAATGGATGCACTCAAACTTATCAGCGAATCAAGCATGAAGAAGGAAAATGTTCCTGCCTTCAACATCGGTGACACCGTAAAGGTTCACGTAATGATCAAGGAAGGCGACAAGAGCCGTATACAGGTTTTTGAGGGTACTGTTATCGCCAAGAAGCACGGCGGCATCAGCGAGACCTTCACTGTTAGACGTGTTGCTCACGGCTGCGGTATCGAGAGAGTTTTCCCTCTCCACTCACCTGTTGTAAACAAGGTTGAGATCGTAAGAAGCGGTAAGGTCCGCAGAGCTAAGCTCTACTACCTCAGAGACAGAGTTGGTAAGGCTGCAAAGGTCAAGGAGCAGATCCGCTAAGAGCGGTGCAGACCAGATCTGCCGGCGGCATCCGTCGGCAGGTTTGGACTTATCCCCAGTGGAACGCGGGGGACACAGGGGACGTGAAGTCCCTTTTTTGCTACATATTTCTTTTTTCTGCGAGGTCACGTTATGGAAAACAATAACGAAAAGATAGAGAATCAGCAGGGAGAGGCTGCAAAGAAGACGAATATACTCACGGATATCGTCGAGATAATCGAGTCTACGCTCGTGACGGTGTTCATCATAGTGCTCGTCTTCACGTATGTCCTCCACCCTGTAAATATAGTGGGACATTCAATGGTGCCCACCCTAAACAAGGACTACGACCCGTCGCTCGGAAACACCGACAAGATATTCATGTCGACCGTGTTCTTCGACGTTGACTACGGCGATATCCTCGTCATAAACAAGGACGTCAACTACCTCCTCGACGATAACGGCAATCCCTATATCCCCGAGGGCGCAGGTTCGAATGCGATAGGCGAGTGCATAATCAAGCGTGTTATCGCTACGGGCGGTCAGACCATTGATATCAGGGACGGCAAGGTCATCGTGGACGATAAGGTGCTCAACGAGCCCTACATCAATACCGATGCTACTACGGCTGACCTCGGCTACGGGGCGTTCAGCGACCAGTACCCGATAACCGTTCCCGAGGGCTATTTCTTCGTAATGGGCGACAACCGCAACCACTCGACCGACAGCCGCGCAAGAAGCGTCGGTCTCGTAAAGAAGGACCAGATATACGGCAAGGCTCTCGTGAGATACTCGCCGCTGAAGGATTTCGACATACTGACAGATTCATGGAAGGGACCCGAGAATGGCTGAGGTCTCTGACAGCAGCAAAAGGTCTCCGCGCAGCGGCATTGCCGACATCGCAGAGACCCTTGTCATAACTTTATTCGTAGTGACGCTCGTGTTCACCTACATCTTCCGCATAGCTTCCGTAAAGGGCGGCTCTATGGAGAATACCCTCATGCCGAACGATAAGGTGATAGTGAGCCTGCTCGACAAGTCGCCCGAAAACGGCGATATCGTCCTAATCAGTGCTGACAGCAGCTATACCCTCGCTGAGGACGGCTCTGTCACGAGGGGCGAGGGAGTCGGCGACATCATCGTCAAGCGCGTCATAGCGCACGGCGGTCAGACCGTCGATATTGACTTCACCAAGGGCATAGTTTATGTGGACGGCGAGAAGCTCCGCGAGGACTACGTCCGCCTCGGACTCACACACGCCGACGGCGGAGCCTTCACGGGACAGTACCCGATAACCGTGCCCGAGGGCTATTACTTCGTCATGGGCGACCACCGCTCAGTCTCGAAGGACAGCCGCTCGTCGGAGATAGGATTTGTGTCCGAAAAAAGCGTGATAGGCAGGGTGGTGCTGAGATTCTACCCGTTTTCGAGCTTCGGCACGGTCTGACAGCAAAAGGAGATAACAGTGGAAAACAACGATATAAAAACGATACAGTGGTTCCCGGGGCATATGGCGAAGACGAGGAGGGCTATCACTGCCAACCTCAAGCTCGTGGACGCGGTCGCGGAGCTCATAGACGCGCGCGCGCCGCTGAGCAGCCGCAATCCCGAGATAGACGGTCTCACGGGGAAGAAGCCGCGTATCGTACTGCTGAATAAATGCGACCTCGCAGACGCCGACGCGACGTCTGCGTGGGTCAACTACTTAAAAAGTGAAAACGTGACGGCTCTTGCGGTGGACTGCAAGTCGGGCAAGGGTCTGAACAGGCTCATGCCTACGCTGAAAGCGACCGTTCTGCGCGAGCTCATGGAGAAGCGCGAGAGAAGCGGCATGGGCGGAGCTCCGATACGCATGATGATACTCGGTATCCCGAATGTCGGCAAGAGCTCGCTGATAAACAGGCTCGCGGGAGGCAAGCGCGCAAAGGTCGAGGACAGACCGGGCGTTACCCGCACAAAGCAGTGGGTGAAGCTTCAGGACAACACCGAGCTCCTCGATATGCCCGGCGTACTGTGGCCTAAGTTCGAGGACCAGTCCGCGGCGATAAGACTTGCATTCACGGGCGCTATCAGCGACGACATACTCGACATCGAAACGCTCGCGATGAAGCTCCTGAGCTACCTCGCGGAGACCTACCCACAGTCGCTGACCGAGCGCTATAAGATAGAGCTCAGCGCTGAGGATGACGGACTTGCACTGCTCGAAAAGGTCGGCAGAAAGCGCGGAATGGTCGTCTCGGGCGGCGAGATAAACACCGAGAGAGCCGCGATAACCGTGCTCGACGAGTTCAGGAGCGGCAAGCTCGGACGCATAACGCTCGAGCTCCCGCCAACAAAGGAGTAACTATGGCAAGGATAATCCTCCACAAGGAGCTCTTCGACTACGACAGCGAGCTCCGCAGGGAGTTCCCGATAATATGCGGTGTCGACGAGGCAGGGCGCGGACCTCTCGCGGGAGATGTGTACGCGGCGGCGGCGGTGCTCGACGACGAGACGCTCATCGACTACCTCAACGACAGCAAGAAGATATCGGAATCACGCCGCGAGAAGCTCTACGACGAGGTCATCGCGAGGGCGCGGGCGTACTGCGTGGCGACCGCCTCAGTTGAGGAGATAGACAGGCTGAACATACTGAACGCGACCATGCTTGCGATGAAGCGCGCGGTCGAGGGACTGGGCATAAAGCCCGATTTAGCGCTCGTGGACGGCAACAGACTGCCCGAGCTCGGTTGTCCCACGCGGTGCGTGATAAAGGGCGACGCGACCTCCGCTTCGATAGCGGCGGCGTCGGTGCTCGCGAAGGTCTCGCGTGACCGCTATATGCGCGAGATAGCGGAGAAGTACCCCGAATACTGCTTTGAGCAGCACAAGGGCTACGGAACGGCTCTGCACTGCGAAATGCTGCGGAAATACGGTCCGAGCGAGGTGCACCGCAGGACGTTCTTGAAAAAGATACTCGGTGAGAGCAATGACTAAGACCGAGGCGGGACGGCTCGGCGAGGAGCGCGTGTGCGCATACCTTACGGAGCGCGGATACAGCGTCATATCGCGGAATTTCCGCATAAAAGGCGGAGAGATAGACATCATCGCCGAAAACGGCGACTACATAGTGTTCGTGGAGGTCAAGGCTCGCAGACGCGGCAGCATGGTGAGCGGCTTTGAGGCTGTGAACAGGCGCAAGCAGGGGCTTGTGATACGCGCGGCGGCGGAGTATCTGCGGCGGAATCCGAGCATATTGCAGCCGCGCTTCGACACGGCACAGGTCACGCTCGAGGACGGCGGCGCGTCGGAGGTCGACTACCTCGAAAACGCCTATGATACGACGGGGTATGATGTGTTTTTCTGATATCCCGTTGCAGGGGCGCTTTCCGAGCGCCCGCATATCAGAATTTAAGTCAAGGCGGCACGGAATGCGCCACTACAAAATCAAATTGTTAAAAAACGCCGATTTTACACGGCAAAATATAATAAAAGGGTGATCCTATGTTTTACAACAGCACAAGAAACAGCAGCGTAAAGGTCAGCAGCGCGGAGGCTATCACGCAGGGTATATCTGCGGAGGGCGGACTCTTCGTCCCCGAGAGCATTCCTGCGCTCACAAACGACGAGATAAAGGCTCTCGGCGAGATGAATTACGCCGACAGAGCCGCTTATGTCTTCGCAAAGTACCTCACCGACTTCACAGAGGCTGAGATACACTACTGCACCGACAACGCCTACAGCACCAAGAACTTCGAGACCGAGAGCATCGCTGAAATGGCACATCTCTTCGACGGCACATATATGCTCGAGCTGTGGCACGGTCCGACGTGCGCGTTCAAGGACATGGCACTCCAGATACTGCCCTACTTCCTGACAACTTCTGCAAAGAAGATAAAGCTCGACAAGAAGATAGTCATACTCGTTGCGACCTCGGGCGACACGGGCAAGGCGGCACTTGAAGGCTTCAAGGACGTCGAGGGCACATCTATCCTCGTATTCTACCCCGAGGACGGCGTCAGCCCCATGCAGAAGCGTCAGATGAAGACGCAGGAGGGCTCTAACGTCGGCGTATGCGCGATAAAGGGCAACTTCGACGACTGCCAGAACGGCGTCAAGGCAATATTCACGGACGACGAAGTCAAGGCAAAGCTTGAGGAAAACGGCAAGATGTTCTCCTCCGCCAACTCCATCAACTGGGGACGGCTCGTTCCTCAGGTCGTATACTACGTATCAGCGTACGCGGAGCTCGTCAAGGACAGCGAGATAGAGCTCGGCGACAAGATAAACATCGTAGTTCCCACGGGCAACTTCGGCAATATCCTCGCGGCGTACTACGCAAAGCACATGGGCATACCCGTAAACAAGCTCATATGCGCGTCGAACATCAACAACGTTCTCACCGACTTCATCAACACGGGCGTTTACGACAGAAACCGCAAGTTCTACGCGACTGTATCGCCCTCAATGGATATCCTCATCTCGAGCAACCTCGAGCGTCTGCTCTACCTCATGACGGGCAGGGACGACAAGCTCATCAGCGAGTGGTTCGGCAAGCTCGCCTCCGAGGGCAAGTATGAGGTAAACGACGCTGTCAAGGCTCAGCTCGCGGACGAATTCTACGGCGGCTTCTGCGACGACGAGCAGACAAAGGCTACTATCCACGAGATTTACGAGAAATACTCCTACACCTGCGACACTCACACGGCTGTTGCAGTGAAGGTTTACAACGACTACAAGGCGGCTACGGGCGACGCGACAAAGACAGTCATCGCCTCCACAGCGAGCCCCTACAAGTTCAGCGCGGCAGTGCTCGAAGCACTCGAGGGCAAGGCGTCCGACATAGACGAGTATGCCAAGGTAGACCGCATCGCGGAGCTCTCCGACATCCCCGTGCCCGCGGCTCTTGCTGACCTCAAGAACAAGCCAGAGCGCTTCTCCGACGTCATTGACAAGGCTGAGCAGAAGCAGTACGTGCTCGGCAAACTCGGCATATAATGAGCCTTTACGTCATCGGCGACCTCCACCTCTGCTTCAGTGACCCGTCCAAGACCATGGCGGTATTTGCGGGTTGGGACAACTATCAGGAGCGCATAGAGAAGAACTGGCGCGAGACGGTAAAGCCCGAGGATACGGTCGTGCTCGCGGGAGATATATCGTGGGGCATGAGCCTCCAGCAGGCAGAACCCGATTTCCGCTTCATCAACGGGCTCCCGGGGCGCAAGATAATCCTGAAAGGCAACCACGACTACTGGTGGGTGACGATGAAGAAAATGGAGGGCTTCTTCGCAGAGAACGGCTTCGATACGCTGAATATCCTCCATAACAACCACTATGAGTACAACGGCTACGGGATATGCGGCACGCGCGGCTGGGTCAACGGCACGGACGGCGGCAAGGACGAGCAGGACGAAAAAGTCCTGAAACGCGAGGTACAGCGCCTCGAGACGTCGATACAGTCCGCGGTCAAGGCGGGGCTCGAGCCTATCGTGTTCATGCACTACCCGCCGATATTCGCCTCGAATTTCAACTATGACATACTCGAGGTGCTCTACCGCTACAAGATAAAGGCGTGCTACTACGGACACATCCACGGGCGCTCGGCACACGCTCTCTGCGTGACGAACACCTACGATGACATAGATTTTCACCTGATAGCAGGGGATTATATACAGTTTATGCCCGAGAAAGTGATGTAGGATTGTCCGATTCGTAGAAGCTGAAAAATACAGTGGAAAATTATTCTTGAATGTGGTATAATATTCCAGTATTGTTATAGATGTACCCACTGGTCATCAGTTTAAATCATATCATGGAGGACTAATATGTTAAAATCATCAAACAAGACAGATGTAAACACTACCGAGCTGGTAATCACAGTTGACGCTGCTACCTTTGAGAACGCAGTTGAGCAGGAGTTCCAGCGTCAGAGAAAGAATATCCAGATAAAGGGCTTCAGAAAGGGCAAGGCTCCCAGAAAGCTCGTTGAGAAGGAGTACGGTGAGGGCGCATTCTACGAGGGCGCTATCAACAACCTCCTCGGGCCCGAGATAGACGCGGCAGTTGCCGAGACTAACCTCGTTCTCGTTGACAGACCCAACGTTGAGGTTACATCTATCGACAAGGAGAACGGCGTTGAGCTCAAGGTCGTTTGCGTAACAAAGCCCGAGATCGAAATTTCTGACTACAAGGGAATAAAGGCTCCCAAGGAAGTCAAGGCTATAACCGATGAGGATATCGACAAGCAGATCGAGATGATCAGAAAGAAGAACGCTCGTATAGTTTCCGTTGAGGACAGACCTGCTCAGATGGACGACGAGGTCGTTATCGACTTCGAGGGCTTCTTCGGCGACGAGCCCTTCGAGGGCGGCAAGGGCGAGGATCACCCGCTCAAGCTCGGCAGCGGTCAGTTCATCCCCGGCTTCGAGGATCAGATAGTTGGTCATAACATCGGCGACGAGTTCGACGTAGTCGTAACATTCCCCGAGGACTACCACATGGCTGACTACGCAGGCAAGGAGGCTACCTTCAAGACTAAGGTAAAGGCTATCAGCTACGAGGAGCTCCCCGAGATCAACGACGACCTCATCAAGGATGCTACAGAGTTCGATACAGTTGACGAGTACAGAGCTGACATCAAGACAAAGCTCGAAGAGGCTGCTGTTTCACAGGCTGACTCAGCATTCGAGAACGCTGTTCTCAATGCGCTCATCGCTAAGGTCGACGCTCCTATCCCGAATTGTATGTACGAGCAGAGAATCGATTCTCTTGTTCGCTCCTTCGACCAGCAGCTCCAGCAGCAGGGCATGAACCTCAAGATGTACTGCCAGTACACAGGTATGGACGAGGATTCCCTCAGAGACACATACCGTGAGAGAGCAGAGAGCGAGGTAAAGCTCCGTCTTGCACTCGAGAAGATCGCAGAGCTCGAGGGTCTCGAGGTTTCCGAGGAGGAGATCAACAACGGTCTCTCCGAGATCGCTGCTGCTAACAACGTTGACGTTGAGACAATAAAGAAATTCATTCCTCTCGGCGATTACACAGCTGACATGAAGGTTCAGAAGGCTGTTGACCTCGTAAAGGAGAACGCAGTAGTTGACAATTCCGCTCCCGCAGAGGAGAAGGCTGAATAAGCACATATAAGAACAGAATAGTTTAAAGTTGTCCCGCATATATTTTGTGGGACAACGGTTTTATAGAAAGGGCGATGAAATAATGAGTTTTATACCGTATGTTGTCGAACAGACGAGCCGCGGAGAAAGATCCTACGATATCTTCTCACGTCTGCTGAATGACAGGATAATAATGCTTTCGGATCAGGTGAATGATACCACCGCGAGCCTCGTAGTGGCACAGCTCCTCTTCCTTGAGAGTCAGGATACCGAAAAGGATATATCCCTCTACATCAACAGCCCCGGAGGCTCGGTATCGGCAGGTATGGCTATATACGACACTATGAACTACATCAAGTGCGACGTATCGACCATTTGCATCGGTATGGCTGCTTCAATGGGCGCTTTCCTGCTCTCGTCGGGAGCAAAGGGCAAGCGTATCGCCCTCCCCAACAGCGAGATAATGATACACCAGCCCCTCATCGGCGGCGGTCTCGGCGGTCAGCAGACCGACATCATGATACAGGCTAAGAACCTCGAGCGTACAAGAGAGCGCCTCGAGTCCATACTTGCCGCAAATGCGGGCAAGACCGTTGAGGAGATACACGACGCCTGCGAGCGCGACAACTACATGACTGCTCAGGAGGCACTCGAGTACGGACTTATCGACAAGGTCATCGAAAAGAGGTAAGACAAATGGCTGAATTCAAGTCATGCAGCTTCTGCGGAAAGGGCGAAAACCGCGTTCAGAGTATGTTTTCCGCAGGCTCTGCCAATATATGCGACGAGTGCGTGGTGTACTGCTACGAGATGATTTTCGGACCAGGTATATCCAAGGCTCAGCGCAAGGCGGCAAAGGGCGACAAAAAGGACCTTGCGTCCATGAAGCTCCTCAAGCCCGTCGAGATAAAGACCTTCCTCGACGAGTATGTCATCGGACAGGACGAGGCTAAGATATCCCTCGCGGTCGCGGTGTACAACCACTACAAGCGCATAATGAGTCAGGACAATCAGGACAAGGACGGCGTTGAGCTCCAGAAGAGCAACGTGCTCCTGCTCGGACCTACGGGCGTGGGCAAGACCTTCCTCGCGCAGACTCTCGCTAAGCTCCTGAATGTGCCGTTCGCCATAGCTGACGCCACCACCATCACGGAGGCGGGCTACGTCGGCGACGACGTCGAGAACGTGCTGCTCCGACTGATACAGGCTGCCGACTACGATATAAAGGCGGCAGAGCGCGGTATCATCTACATCGACGAGATAGACAAGATAGCGAGAAAGTCCGAGAACACCTCAATTACCCGCGATGTCAGCGGCGAGGGCGTTCAGCAGGCACTTCTGAAGATAATCGAGGGCACTGTATCCAACGTGCCTCCGCAGGGCGGCAGAAAGCACCCGAATCAGGAGACGCTCCAGATAGACACGAGGAATATCCTTTTCATCTGCGGCGGAGCCTTCGACGGGCTCGAGCGTCAGATACAGAAGCGTATCGGCAAGGCGCCTATCGGCTTCGGCGGCGAGATAAAGACCGATAAGGTCGAAAAGACCAACATCTTCAAGCAGGTCATCCCGAAGGACCTCATCAAGTTCGGCATGGTGCCCGAATTTGTGGGACGTCTTCCCGTTATCACGGTGCTCGAGGAACTCGACGAGGAGTCGCTCGTTTCCATACTCACCGAGCCGAAGAATGCGCTCGTCAAGCAGTATAAGAAGCTGTTCGACTACGACGACATCGAGCTCGAGATAAACGACGATGCGCTCGTGGAGATAGCAAAGAAGGCTATCGCGCAGAAGACAGGCGCACGCGGACTCCGCTCGATACTTGAGAGCGTGCTGATGAGGACCATGTACCTCGTGCCGTCTGACGGCAGTATCGCACGTGTCACAGTCACAAAGGAGTGTGTGACGGACAAGGCGGAGCCTATCCTCACAAATCGCCGCAACAAGATAGTGACGCTTGAAACAATAGCTGAATAAGTATAAAGTCCCCGACGTTGATGTCGGGGGCTTTTTTGTATCATTGAAAATGCCGCAAAAAAGAAATCAGAACGGAGCGTCAGCGAGCAAAACGGAGTGGAAATTGCTTTTTAACTATGCTATACTATCACATGGACCTTAGAAATAAGGTCCAAATAATTGCACAAAAGTTAGTTTATTCTAACTATGGAGGTATTTATGAAAGGTAAGGACCTTATCAATATCGGAATCTTTTCGGCGATATATTTCGTCATAGTTTTCATCATCGCAATGCTCGGAATGATACCGATATTCCTGCCGCTTCTGTCGGTGCTCGTGCCGATATTCGGCGGTATCCCGTTCATGCTCTTCCTGACGAGGGTGAAAAAGTTTGGCATGATTTGGTTAATGAGCATAATCATGGGCATTATGATGCTACTCACGGGCATGAGCTGGCCGCCGCTCGCGGTATCTCTCTTCAGCGGACTCCTTGCGGAGCTCGTCTACAGGAGCGGCAATTATAAGAGCGCGGCTAAGGCTGTCATCACAAACGGCGTTTTCAGCCTTTGGGTAGCGGCGAACTATCTGCCCCTCTTCTTCAACGCCGAAAAATACTGGGCTTCACGTCAGAACTACGGTCAGGACTACATCGACACCGTGACTAAGCTCATGCCGACGTGGATGTGTCCCGTGACGTTCATCGCCGCATTTGTATGCGGTATCATCGGCGGTCTGCTTGGCAAGGCGCTGATGAAGAAGCACTTCGAGAAGGCGGGCATAGCGTGAGCGGGGACATCTTCGAGGCTCTCGACAGTGCGGGCTTCGGCGGAAATGTCCGCGAGATAGCCGCGGAGGGCGAGTGCCGTGTGCTCCGCATAGACGGTGAGGACGGCGAGGGCTTCATGACGATGTACCGCGTGTTCGACGGCGTTTATCTGATGTACAACGACTTACACATGAAGAGCTGTATCTCGGAGTATCAGAACGCCTCTACCGCCCTCTGCATCGACCACTGCCGCGAGGGACGAATCGAGCATGAGAACTCGCTCGGCGAGCGCTACTACATGGAGGCGGGCGACCTGCGGATAGACAGGCGCGTCCACCACGAGGGGCGCGTGGAGCTGCCGCTCTCGCACTATCACGGTATCACTATCGGCTTCGTACAGGGAGCGGCGGAGGAGTCGCTCAGGCGCGAGATGCCGTCGGTCTCTGTGGACATAGGCACTCTCGCAGAGCGCTTCTGCGCGGGCGGTCGGGAGTTCGTACTGCGCGCAAATGAGACGATGAATCTGCTGTTCTCGCAGCTGTACCGTGCTCCGCAGAGCGTGCGGCTCGATTACTTCAAGGTCAAGACGGCGGAGCTGCTGCTCATGCTCGGGACGCTCGACATCTCCGAAAGCGCGGAGCAAAGGCAGTATTTTCCCGCACGGCAGACGGACAAGGTCAAGCAGATGCACGCGCTGATAACGGGCTCGCTCGACAGGTCATACACCGTGGGCGAGCTGTCCGAGAGGTTCGCTATGCCGCCCGCGACACTGAGAAAGGTGTTCAGGGCGGTGTACGGCGCGCCGATATATCAGTACGTCAAGAGCTACAAGATGAAGGCGGCGGCTTCGATGCTGATATCGGAGGAGGGCGTGACCGTCGCGGAGATAGCTCAGCGGCTCGGCTATGACAACGCATCGAAGTTTTCGGCGGCGTTCCGCGGTATCATGGGAGCCTCCCCGCAGAATTACAGGAGGGATTGCAATGGGAAAGGATAAAAATGGCTCGTTCGGCTGGCTGCTCGGTCAGGCGGAGGAGAGGAAGGTCATGTTCGTGCTCAGCGTCGTGCTTGCGGCGCTGAGCACTCTTTGCGGCATTGCGCCGTATTACTTCATCGCGAGGATAGTGAAGCTGCTGCTCGAAGGCAGCACCGACAAGAGCCAGTATATAGCCAACTGCGGGATAATTCTCGCGCTGTGGCTGGGACACTCGCTCTTTCACGCGCTGTCTACCTCGAACTCGCACCTCGCGACGTTCCACACGCTCGCAGTCATACGCAAGAAGGCGCTCGACAAGCTGGCGAAAATGCCACTCGGTGACGTGATATCACAGCCGTCGGGCTCGCTGAAAAGCACGATAGTCGAGCGCATCGACAGTATCGAGACCACACTCGCGCACATTCTCCCCGAGTTCACGACGGGCATCGGAGCGCCGATAATCGTGCTGATATGCGTATTCGTCATCAGCTGGAAGCTCGGGTTTGCCGCGCTTATCACGCTTCCGCTCGGACTCATCTGCTATATGCTGATGATGTTCGGCTACGAGGAGAACTACAAGCGCACCGTCAACGCGACAAAGGCGCTGAATGCGGTCACGACCGAGTATATCCGCGGCATCGAGGTCATCAAGGTGTTCGGCAAGGCGCAGTCGAGCTACGAGAAGTTCGCTGCCGCCGCAAAGGAGAGCGCCGCGAGCTTCGTCGACTGGATGAGGAAGTGCAACGTGTACATGACGTTCGCGATGTGCATCATGCCCGCGACGATGATATCCGTCCTGCCGATAGGCGGAATAATGGCTATGCACGGCACGATAAGCAATGCCGACTTCATCACCGTCATCATTCTCACGGTAGGTCTCATCGAGCCGCTGATACGTGTGATGTCCTACTCGGACGACATCGCGCAGATGGACACTATCGTCACGGAGGTGCGCGCCATTATCGACGCTCCCGAGATGAAGCGTCCCGAGAAGCTGACGAAAGCTCCCACAGGCGGGGATATCGTCCTCAGTGACGTCCGCTTCGGCTACGTGGACAAGGAGGTGCTCCACGGCGTCTCCATGACGATACACGCTGGCGAGTTCGTCGCTCTTGTCGGACCGTCGGGCAGCGGCAAATCCACGATTGCACGTCTTATCGCGAGCCTGTGGGACGTCGGCGGCGGCAGTATTTCCCTCGGCGGCACGGATATCAGGGATATCCCGCTCGACGACTGCAACGACCGCATTGCCTTCGTATCGCAGGACAACTTCCTGTTTGACCTGTCCGTGCGCGAGAATATCCGCCTCGGCAGACAGTCGGCAACAGATTCCGAGGTCGAGGAGGCGGCGCGTAGGTGCGGCTGCCACGACTTCATAATGGGTCTCGAAAAGGACTATGATACGGTAGTCGGCATATCGGGCGGACACCTCTCGGGCGGCGAGAAGCAGCGAATCTCCATTGCCCGTGCGATAATGAAGGACGCTCCGATAATCGTGCTCGACGAGGCGACCGCCAACGTCGACCCCGAAAACGAGGCGGAGCTGATGAACGCGATAGAGGCTCTGACGCGCGAAAAGACGATAATCATGATAGCTCACAGGCTGAAAACTGTCCGTCATGCGGACAATATCCTCGTCATAGACTGCGGCAGAATCGCACAGCAGGGCACTCACGATGAGCTCATGCAGCAGGACGGCATCTACCGCACATTTGTCGAGAGCAGGCGCGAGGCTGCCTCGTGGAGGCTCTGAAATGGCGGGTCTTTTCACGGCTGACATCGAAAATCGCGGGCTCGTTCTCGACCCGCGGACAAAGCTCGCGGTCATGATAACGCTGGTCGTGTTCGCGCTCGGAGGCGCAGGCAGCGATATACAGGCGGTCGCGTGGGCGACTATAGCCCTTAGCGTACTGCCGATACTCCTGCTCGCGACCGCGCGGCAGTGGAGCAAAGCAGCTGTTTTCGGGCTGCTCTACACGGCACTGAAGTCGGCGGAGCTGCTCCTCGTCCCGCATCTCTCGGGAGCGGCGCTGAGCGTGGTCGGGCTGAGCTGTCTGGTATTTGTTCGCCTCATGCCTTCGCTGATAATGGGCGCGTATATGCTCTCGTCGACGACGGTCAGCGAGTTCATCGCGGCGATGCACAGTATGCACGTCCCGCAGCAGATAACGATACCGATGTCAGTCATGTTCCGCTTCTTCCCGACGGTACTGGATGAGTTCGCGTCGATAAACACGGCGATGAAAATGCGTGATATCCGCATAGGAGGCAGGAAAGCGGGCAAGCTCATCGAGTACCGCCTCGTGCCGCTCATGGTCTGCTCGGTCAACATCGGCAGCGAGCTCTCGGCGGCGGCTCTGACCCGCGGACTCGGCACGAGCGTCCGCCGCACGAACATATGCAAAATCGGCTTTCACGCGCAGGATGTCGCAGTCATAGCGGCGAGCGCGGCGGTGTACATCTTGTGGATACTCGGTTTGACAGGAGTGGTAAAATGAGCGAAAATGCGGCGGTTCTGAGGGGGGTCACGTTCAGATACGCAAACGGGGAGCAGGGGGCGCTGAACAGCATTGACCTCGAAATAAAGCGCGGCGAGTGCGTGCTGCTCTGCGGGAGCTCGGGCTGCGGCAAGACCACGGTGACAAGGCTGCTGAACGGCTTGATACCGCACTATTACGAGGGCGAGCTCAGGGGCGAGGTAACGGTGCTCGGCAGAGATATCCGCGAGACGGCGATAGAGGAGCTCGCGGGGACGGTCGGCAGCGTTTTCCAGAATCCGCGCAGCCAGTTTTTCTGCGTGGACACGACAGCGGAGCTCGCCTTCGGGTGCGAAAATATGGGACTTCCCGAGGCTGAGATACGGCGGCGCATGGATAAGACGGTCTCCGAGATGAGGATAGAGGGACTGCTCGGACGGAGCATTTTCAACCTCTCGGGCGGCGAAAAGCAGAAGATAGCCTGCGCGGGAGTCGCAGCGATGCTGCCCGAGCTGATAGTCCTCGACGAGCCGACCTCGAACCTCGACCTCGACGCGATAGACGAGCTCCGCGAGGTCATCGCCGCGTGGAGGTCACAGGGCAGGACTGTGGTCATCGCGGAGCACCGCCTCGGCTGGCTGGACGGACTGTGCGACAGGGTCATATTCATGGAGAACGGCGCTGTTTCGGCAGAATTTGCGGGCACGGACTTCTTCGCGCTCAGCACACAAAAGCTCAACAGCATGGGACTCCGCGCGCTGCACACGGACAGAAATTTCCTCGGGAGCGAAGCGGGACTGCACGCGATAAAGCCGTTTTCGGGCGGGGAGGTCATCACGCTCGAGGGATTCAGCTACAGCTACGGCAGGCAGGCTGCCCTCGGAATCGGTAGGCTGGAGCTGCCCGTCGGCTCTGTTACGGCGGTCGTGGGACATAACGGCGCAGGAAAATCGACGTTTGTGAGGTGCCTGTGCGGACTGCAAAAGCGGTTCAGGGGGACGGTCACGCTCGGCGGGAGGCGGCTGCGCTCCAAGGACATGATGAGGCTGTCGTACATGGTCATGCAGGACGTCAATCATCAGCTCTTTACGGAAACCGTGCTGGAAGAGGTGCTGCTCGGTGCGGAGGAGGGCTCGGAGGCAAGGGCGGACGAGATACTCGGAAAGCTCGGGATATCGCAGTATAAGGAGCGGCATCCCATGTCGCTCTCGGGCGGACAGAAGCAGCGCGTCGCTATCGCATCGGCACTGCTCGCGGGGAAGAAGCTCCTTGTGTTCGATGAGCCGACGAGCGGGCTCGACTTCCGCAGCATGGAGCGCACAGCGGAGCTCCTGCGCTCGCTCGGCAGTACGGTGCTGATTGTCACGCACGATATGGAGCTGATAGAGCGCTGCTGCACACATATCCTGCACATAGAAAATGGTCAGGCAGTCGTTCTCGGAGAATGAGAGCGGCTGCCTGCTGCTGTTTTTAATGGAGCACAAAAAAATGGTTAGTTAAACCTAATATTTTGTTGTGGTATACAAACTTGATTTTGAGACTCTCAAAAAAGTTGACAAAGCTGTGATATGGTGTTAGTATAATAATGTTATTAGACTCTAACTCTTATTGCTGCATTAATTTTAATTCAATGGAAGGGTGAGAAAATGATGCCGCTCAGTTTAGCAGAACAGGATAAGGAGCTGACGATAAAGAAGCTCGGAGGAAGCCCCGAGATACGTCAGCACCTCGAAAACCTCGGTTTTACCGTAGGCGGGACAGTCACGCTCATAAACATTCTCGGTGAAAGTGTCATCGTCAAGGTAAAGGAATCGCGCGTCGCGATAGGTGCGGATATGGCGCGCAGAATAATGGTATAAGGGGAGAAATCGCATGAAAACACTCAGAGATACAGCTGTCGGCTCGACGGCAAAAATCAAGAAGCTCCACGGCGAAGGTGCGATAAAGCGCCGTATCATGGACATGGGACTCACAAAGGGTACGGAGGTATTTGTCCGCAAGGTGGCACCTCTCGGCGACCCTGTCGAGATAAAAGTCCGCGGATATGAGCTCTCGCTCCGCAAGGCAGACGCCGAGCTCATCGAGGTAGAATAAGCAAGGACAAGGACTGCTGAAGTCCTTGTAATTTGCATATATGTTAGCTAAAAATAACTGAAAGGAAGATATATATGGAACTGCGAATAGCACTTGCAGGTAATCCTAACGCGGGAAAAACTACCCTTTTCAATGCGTTAACAGGCTCTAACCAGTTTGTCGGAAACTGGCCCGGAGTTACAGTTGAAAAGAAGGAGGGCAAGCTCAAGAAGCACAGCGACGTCATCGTGACCGACCTCCCCGGAATCTACTCGCTGTCGCCTTACACACTGGAGGAGGTAGTCGCGAGAAATTACCTCATTGAGACGCGTCCCGACGCGATACTCAACATCATCGACGGAACTAACCTCGAGCGCAACCTCTACCTCACCACTCAGCTCGTTGAGCTCGGAATACCCGTTGTAGTTGCGATAAACATGATGGACGTTGTCAAGAAAAACGGCGACAAGATTAAAATTGACGAGCTCTCAAAGCAGCTTGGCTGCAAAATAGTTGAGATATCCGCTCTGAAGGGTACGGGAGTCGACGCTGCGGCGGAGGCTGCCATAAATGCCGCAAAGAACGACAAGACTATCCCTCAGCACACGTTCAGCGGTCCTGTTGAGCACGCTATCGCTCACATCGAGGAGGCTGTCCTCCACGATATGCCCGAGGAGCAGCAGCGCTGGTACGCTATCAAGGTGTTCGAGCGCGACGAGAAGGTGCTCGAGAAGCTGAATATCCCCGAGAAGACGAAGGCTCACATCGAGGAGGACATCATCGCGGCGGAGAAGGAGCTCGACGACGACGCTGAATCTATCATCACGAACGAGCGCTACATCTACATAGCTGACGTCATCAAGGCTTGCTACAAGAAGAAAAACGCGGGCAGTCTTACCTCGTCTGATAAGATAGACAGGATAGTTACGAACCGCTGGCTCGGACTTCCTATCTTCGCGATAATTATGACTCTCGTGTACCTCATCGCTATGAAGGGTCCTGGCGCATGGGCTACCGACTGGACGAACGACAACCTCTTCGGCGACGGCTTTCACCTGCTCGGCATTTCTGGCGATTACAATGACGTTTCCGAGGAATACGCAGATGCTCAGCAGATTATCGACGGCTACGACGCTTACGTTGAGGAAAACGGCAGTGCTCCCGAGGGTGAGTTCACTTACTCCGTTGAGGACGAGGAGACGCTCGAGACCACTGAGGAAACAGCTTCCATTGACGACTACAACGAGGCTCTTGCAACTGTCGAGAGGATAGGCGACGAGCCCGACCCCGCTGACTACGGCGTATTTATCCCGAGTATCCCCGCTATAATCGAAAGCGGTCTCGACAAGGTCGGCGCGTCCGACTGGCTCAAGGGACTTATCCTTGACGGTATTGTTGCGGGTGTTGGCGCAGTTCTCGGCTTCGTGCCGCAGATGCTCGTGCTCTTCTTCCTGCTTGCCTTTCTTGAAGCGTGCGGATATATGGCACGTATTGCATTCGTACTCGACCGCGTGTTCCGCAAGTTCGGTCTTTCGGGCAAGTCGTTCATTCCTATGCTTGTCGGCGTAGGCTGCGGCGTTCCCGGAATCATGGCTTCGAGAACTATCGAGAACGAGCGCGACAGACGCATGACTATCATGACTACGACATTTATCCCCTGCGGAGCAAAGCTCCCGTTCATCGCTATGATAGCAGGTGCGATATTCGACGGCTCATGGCTGATATCAGTCTCTGCATATTTCATCGGTATGCTCTCGATAATAGTATCGGGTATCATGCTCAAGAAGACGGCTATGTTCTCGGGTGACCCCGCTCCCTTCGTTATGGAGCTCCCCGCATACCATATGCCTACACTCGGCAACGTTCTCCGCTCCATGTGGGAGCGCGGCTGGTCGTTCATCAAGAAGGCTGGTTCTATCATACTTCTTTCCACTATCGTTATCTGGTTCCTGTCACGCTTCGGCACTGTTGACGGCAGCTTCGGTATGCTCGAGGAGGACCAGCTTGACTGCTCACTGCTTGCAGGTCTGGGCTCGCTCATCTCGTGGATATTCACTCCTCTCGGCTGGGGCAACTGGCAGGCGGCTGTTGCGTCTATCACGGGACTTGTCGCAAAGGAGAACATCGTTGGTACAATGGGCGTTCTCTACGGCGGCGGCGACAGCACTGTATGGGAGACACTTGCTGACAAGTTCACAAGCATCACAGGCTTCTCCTTCCTCGTGTTCAACCTGCTCTGCGCGCCGTGCTTCGCGGCTATCGGAGCTATCAAGCGCGAGATGAACAACGCAAAGTGGACGGTATTCGCTATCGCTTACCAGTGCGGATTCGCATATGCTGTAGCACTTATGATAACACAGTTCGGCGGACTCTTCACAGGCGAGGCTAACATCATCGGTGTTATCGCGTCGGCAGCGATACTCGGCTTCATGATTTATATGCTGTTCATCAAGAAGTACAAAGAAGCTCAGAAGCTCACAGGAAGCGTCAAGACTTCAAAGGCTGCATAAAGGAGTGGTAATATGCTCGCATGGCTGACTGCAAACCTCGGAAATATCGTTGTTTCGCTGATACTGATATGTATCGTGACGGCGATAATAGTCAAGATGATAAAGGATAAGAAGCAGGGCAAGGGCTCATGCGGCTGCGGCTGCGAGCACTGTACCATGCACGGAAAATGCCACAAATAAGCATACGATATCAGGAGCCTTCATGGCGGGGGCTCCTAATTAAAATAATATATGTTAGTATATACTAATACAATAAAAAGGAGGAATCTATGAGTATAGTCATCGTCGGCGGCAATGACCGCATGGCAACACGTTATCAGGATATCTGCAAGTCGTTCAACCACAAGTCCAAGGTGTTTACTCAAATGCCCGCCGACTTTGAGAGCAAGCTCGGGACTCCCGACCTCATGGTAGTCTTCACCGGTACCTGCTCGCATAAGATGCTCGGTGCCGTAAAGAAGAGCTCCGAGAAGAGGGGAGTGCCTGTCGAGCACGTACACAGCTCCAGCGTGAGCGCGCTGAAGCAGCTTCTCACTGATATCAAGAGGAGGAAGTATGTCCGAAGTTGAACGCAGGAGCATAGACAGCGTCCTCGCATTTCACAGCGCTCCGACTCTTTTGGGCGTGAAGTGCGCGAACCTCATCTCATTTGACAGGAACGAGCGCACAATGGCGGAATACCTGCATGAGCTTGCGGAAAAGCTGTCAGCGAGCGGACTTTGCGCGGTTCAGCTTTGCAGGTGCAGAGCGCGCACGCTCGTCTACATATACAACGCTAAAATGCTGGAGGCGTGGCTGGATATGCCGCAGGTGCGGGACTTCCTCGCAGAGTACAGTTACACAGCCGATATGAGCACCGACGAGAAGCTCCAAAGACTTGCGGGGCGCATGGACTGCGGGAGCTTCCCGCATGAGATAGGCGCATTCCTCGGCTACCCCGTGGGAGATATACGCGGCTTTATCAGTAACAGCGGAAAAAACTGTCTGCTGTGCGGTTACTGGAAGGTCTACGAAAACGCAGAAAAGGCACAGCGGACATTCGATGAATACGATCGTTGCAGGGCTATCCTGTTCGATAGATTAAACCGCGGTCTGGACTTGTTTCAGGCTGTAAAATAGGAGGAACACACATGAAAACAGCAGTTATTTACTGGAGCGGCACAGGCAACACCGAGGCTATGGCTAAGGCGGCTGCCGAGGGCGCAAACGCAGAGCTTTTCGCAGTTTCGGAGTTCGGCGGAAACGTCGCTGACTACGACGCATTCGCATTCGGCTGCCCCGCTATGGGAGCAGAGGTGCTCGAAGAGGAGGAGTTCGAGCCTTTCTTCACGGACATCGAGGGTTCGCTCAGCGGCAAGAAGGTGCTTCTCTTCGGCTCATACGGCTGGGGAGACGGCGAGTGGATGCGCAACTGGTACGACCGCGCAAAGGCAGCAGGTGCAGAGCTTATCGGCGATGAGGGATTCATCGTGAACGACGCTCCCTCGGACGACGACCTCGCAAAGCTCAAGGCTCTTGCGGCTGAGCTTGCATAAGGAGGGCAATATGAAAAGAACAGTATCATTTATCGGCGCAGCAGCGCTTGCAGTGCTCTCAGCAGCTCCGTTCACAGCTTCCGCAGCTGACGGCAAGGTATACGGCACAATGAACATCCCCTATGCGGATTTCTACGCTGCCGAGATTGACAATGCATACGAGGTAGACGCTGTTTCATCGGCAACAAAGGCGAGGGACGAAAAGTCCAAGGCAAAGTGGCAGATGAATCAGGAGGGCGGTCTTGTTGCAGGCACCTACAATGACGGAAACGGCACTATCCTCGGCGTGACATTCCCTGTTGAGGTCAGCGCCGATGACGCCGACAAGCTCGAGAAGTACGGCTTTACCAAGCTCGACGAGAAGCCTGCCGCATACAAGGAGGTCTCCCTCGACGGCGACAAGCTGACAGTCTCCAAGCTCGTTGACACCAACGGCGAGCAGAAGGTCGACGGCTCGGCTACAGTTTCGACTGCGACAAGATACGGCGACTATCAGCTTAACGTCAAGGGCTATCCCGAGGAGACCGACTTCTACGGCGTTATCGTCAACACCAAGGAGGGCGACAAGTACGCGCTCCGCCACCTCGAGAACATCTGGCGTGCAGGTCAGATTTCGTGGTCGGCAGGCATCACAACGAAGGAAGTTCACGGCAACGAGCTGAAGTACGACGACTACAAGAGCTCCATGGGCAAGACTGTAACATCAGTTGCGTTCATCACGCTCGACGGCTATACTACGGTAAATGTCGGCGACCAGTACCTCCCCGTGAAGTTTTCGGGCGAGGTCAAGGCTGAGGACGGCTCGGCAGGTACGGGCAAGACAAAGCTCACACTGACAGGCTTCCCCGATGACTACAAGGAGAGCGTCAGCGTCGGCGACGGCGACGGCTTCACAGCTACAGACAGCGAGATAAGCTACAAGGACGCAAAGGCAGGCAAGTACACAGTCACAGTCAAGGACGAGGGCGGCAAGTACGCTGATATGACAGCGCAGTTCACGCTCACGACCGACGATATCCCCGTAAAGTACGCGGACAGCAAGCTTGTCAAGGCTGACGGCTTCTCCGACGACGACGCGGCGAACTTCATCAAGAACATCGCTTCCGTAAAGGTCGGCGAGAACACTTACTCCGCAGCAGGCAGAGGCTCCGTAAAGATAGTCGGCGAGGACGGCACTGTCGACCTTGCTGCTAAATCGGGCGAGAATGCTATATTCGACGGCAGCGGCAGCTACACTCTCGAGATAACGGCTACAGGCTACAACAAGCCCTACAGCTTCGAGATAAAGCCCGAGGCTGAGACTACGGCTTCATCAACAACAAGCAGTTCGACAACTACGACATCTGCTTCGTCAACTAAGTCCTCCACGACAGCATCGGCTACGACGAACCCCAAGACAGGCGTTGCGGGAGCAGCCATACCTGCAGCGATACTCGCACTTGCAGGCGTATCTGCATTTGCGGCACGCAAAAAGAATGATTGATTTTTTTCCTTTCCTGACAGATAAAATACACAATGCATTACCCCTGCGGCGAACGTCACGGGGGTAATGTGCTGAAACGAGGTATACTTATGCTATTTCTCACAGCGCTCGCAATAGCGTTCCTGACTGCATTTTTGCTTGACAAGCCGCTGAAAAAATGTCCTGCGGCGTTCTACATTACAGCGGCAGTACTGACCGTTGCAGCCGTCGCTGTGACGCAGTCCGACATCACGATATCGAGCCGCTTTGTCCGCGACTACGTCCTCGGGATATTCTCCCGCGGCGCCCTCGGAGCGGGATTCTGGGCAGTCGTCATGTGGGCGGGAGCCCTGCCTAACGGCTCCGCACCGATAAAGAAGCTGATGCCGATACGCGGCGAGCTGTCGATAACTGCGGCGATACTCACGCTCTCGCACGTCATTACCTACGGCGTGCAGTACATCTCCAATCTCGTCAAGGGCAGGACGGGCTCGGACTTCGTCATCACGAGCGTGGTCAGCCTCGTAATGGTAGCGATAATGCTGCCGCTGACGGTGATGTCGTTCAAGACAGTCCGCAGGAAGATGAACGCGAAAACGTGGAAGCGCATACAGCGCGCGGCATATGTGTTCTACGGGCTGATATTCGCGCACGTAATGGTGCTGTACATACCGCGTGCGAGGAGCGGCAGGGGCGGCTGTTTCCTGAGCGTTATCGTCTACAGTGCGGTATTTCTCGGTTATGCGGCGATGCGTATCCGCAAGGCATACATCGCGAAGAAAAAGCCGACGGGCAAGGCTGCTCCTAATGTGGTATGCGCGTGCGGAATGATAGTGCCGCTGTGCGTGATAGGCTTGCTTTCGCTGAACACAAGCAAAAAAGATGTCTCCGAGCCTATAAAGGAGAACGCTGCCACCTTCACGTTTGAGGCTCCGACGTCGACCACATCTGCGAGCACTGCGGTCTCGGGTACAGCTTCGACAACTGCGACCACAGCAGTCTCCACGTCTGTCACAGCCTCAACAGAGAGCACATCGTCGGGCAGCGAGGAGGCGACGACCTCCACCACGACCACTGCCGCCGACGAGCCCGAGGAGGAGACGACAGCCGCAGAGACCGAGCCTGCCGAGGAGACGACGGAAGCTCCCGAGGAGCCGACCTACCGCTACAAGAACGGCACATTTGATGGCTCGGCGGAGGGCTACGCGGGCAAGGTCACAGTCTCGATAACTATTGAAAACGACTGTATCACGAGCTTTTCCGCCTCTGCTGCCGATGACGGCCCCGAATACTTCGGCGACGCGATGCAGCACGTCATACCTCAGATACAGCAGAGCATGAGCGCTGACGTCGACGCCTGCTCGGGAGCGACCTACAGCTCCAAGGGCATAATGGAAGCGGCGGGAAAGGCGCTTGAAAAGGCGATGAAATGACATGACGAACGAATATCAGATATTCCCTGACATAAGGCTTGTCTGCGGCGCTGACGGCTGTCGGTCGGACGGAGACGAAACGGAGATAAGCGTGTGTATCGGCGGCTGCTGCGAGTACAGCACAGAGCACGAATACCGCTATCTCACCGCAGGAACGTGTCACATCGGGCGCGGGGACTGCCGAACCGTCTATTCACAGAATTACCGCGGCATAACGCTGCTGATATCACCGCGGGAGAGCAGCAGCCTCGGCGGACTGTTCGACGTGCAGGAGCTCTGCATCTGTATCGGTGCGGACGAGCACCTCATTTTCCGAGCGGACGAGGCTGTACAGCGGCTTGCCGAGGAGCTTGCAGCTGTCCGCGGCAGCTCGCGGACAGCCATGCTGAGGATACGGTCAGTCGAGCTGCTGATGCTGCTCGGAGAGCGCAAAACGGCGCGATGCGAGCACGGCGATACGATAAGACGAATAGGCAGCTTCATCTGCGACAATGTCTCCGAGCACTGCACTATCCCGCAGCTCGCGGAGCTGTACGGTATCGCTCCCCACACACTGAAGGCAGAGTTCAGCCGCTATTATGGCAGCTCGGTCTACGCCTATACCAAGCTGCGGAAGATGTTCCGCGCGGCAGAGCTGCTGAGAGGCACGGACATGAAGATAATCGACATCGCGGAGGAGGTCGGCTACTGCAACGCGAGCAAGTTCGCGAGCGCGTTCCGTGACGTTGTCGGCAGGGCTCCGCGCGACTACCGAACGGAGCATAAGCTGACCGCAAGCTCTGCAAAGTGCGCAGTAAAGGCGAGTTAGCATATTATACCCGCTCCGCCCTTTCGGAGCAGAAGACGCATTCTTAATATGGTATCATAATTACAGATACTTTTGTAAATCCGAACGAGGTGATAATTATGGTAAAAATGAAGGATATCCCGTGGAAGAAGATAGGTCTGTTCGCAGGCGGAGTGCTTTTCGGCACGGCAGGCATACGCATTCTTTCGAGCAAGGACGCCAAGAAGTGCTATACTCACGCTACAGCCGCTGTACTGCGTGCCAAGTCGGACGTTATGCAGACCGTGACAACTGTCCGCGAGAACTGCGACGACATACTTGCCGACGCAAAGGAGATAAACGAGCAGAGAGCCCTTAAAGAGGAGGCTGCCGTTATCGCGGACGCAGTCGAGGAGATTGCCGACACAAGCGAGGAATAAGAAAAAGCAGGTCGCAGAAGGGTGTCCCTTCAGCCTGTTTCGTGGGTCACTGAGTTCAGAACGCAAGTTCGAGGCTCGGTAGCCCGCTTTTTCCGTTAAGGATAGCACGCAGAAGCGACCTGTTTCTTTAGGAGGACACAATATGAGGTGTAAGATATTACACGAAACAAAGGGGCGCATGAGAGTGCGCTTCTGCATGAAGCGAATGACGCTGAAACAGGCTGATATCGCGGAATACGCGCTGTCTGCGGTCACGGGAGTGAAGAGGGTGCAGGTATTTGACCGCACCTGCGACGCCGTCATCGCGTACACCTGCGGCAGAGATGAAATAATACGGACATTGTCGCGCTTCTCGTTCACGGACGAGCGCAACATCGCCCTTGTCCCCGAGCATACGGGGCGGGAGCTCAACCGCTATTACGAGAACAAGCTTGCGGGCGTCGTAATCAAGCGCTTCGTGAACAAGCTCATCATACCGAAGCCGATACGCCATATTCTTGCCTTCGTCAAGGCGGCGAAGTACATATGGCGCGGACTGAAGTGCCTTCTTCAGGGCAGACTTGAGGTCGCAGTTCTCGATGCTACGGCGATAGCGGCGTCGCTCCTGCGCGGTGACTTCAAGACTGCGGGCTCGGTGATGTTCCTGCTGAATGTCGGCGATATCCTCGACGAGTGGACGCACAGGAAGTCGATAGACGACCTCGCGCGGACGATGTCCCTCGGAGTCGAGCAGGTATGGACAAGGACAGCCGACGGACAGGAAGTCCTCATGCCCGTGAATGAGGTCAGAAAGGGCGACATGATAGTAGTGAGGACGGGCTCGATGATACCGCTCGACGGCAAGGTCGTATCGGGTGACGCTATGGTGAATCAGGCGTCGATGACGGGCGAATCAGTGCCTGTACACAAGTCCGAGGGCGCGTATGTCTACGCGGGCACGGTCGTCGAGGACGGCGAGTGTACGGTCTGCGTGGAGAGCATATCGGGCGGAGGCAGATACGACCGCATCGTCAAGATGATAGAGGAGTCTGAGAAGCTGAAATCCGCGGCTGAGGACAAGGCGTCGCACCTTGCGGACAAGCTCGTCCCGTGGAGTCTGGGCGGCACATTGCTGACATGGCTGATTACCCGCAGTGTCACAAAGGCGCTGTCGATACTCATGGTGGACTTCTCATGCGCACTCAAGCTCGCGATGCCGATATCGGTGCTGTCCGCGATGAGGGAGTGCAGCCGCGCGGGTATAACGGTCAAGGGCGGGCGCTTCATGGAGGCAGTTTCCGAGGCAGATACCATAGTCTTTGACAAGACAGGCACGCTCACGCATTCTTCTCCGAGGGTGGCGAAGGTGATAGCCTTCGGCGGACGCGACGAGGCAGAGATGCTCCGTCTCGCGGCTTGTCTGGAGGAGCATTATCCGCACTCGATAGCCAATGCGGTAGTTGCCGACGCCGCGAAAAAGGGGCTCGAGCATGAGGAATTCCACTCGAAGGTGGAGTATGTGGTCGCGCACGGCATATCCAGCACGGTCAACGGCGAGCGCGTGCTCATCGGAAGTCATCATTTCATCATCGAGGACGAGCAGTGCTTGGAGCCCGACGACGACCGCTACCGCGAGCTGCCGGCCGAGTATTCGCACCTCTACCTCGCTATCGGCGGAGAGGTCGCGGCAGTCATATGCATAGAGGACCCGCTCCGCGAGGAGGCGGCTGACGTGATACAGAAGCTCCATGAATACGGAATAACGCGTGTGGTCATGATGACGGGCGACAACGAGCGCACGGCTCGGGCTGTTGCGGAAAAGGTCGGCGTAGACGAGTATCATGCCGAGGTGCTTCCCGAGGACAAGGCGGCGTTCATACGTGCCGAGCACGAAGCGGGGCGCAGGGTCATAATGATAGGCGACGGCGTGAACGATTCGCCTGCACTCAGCGAGGCTGACGCGGGCATCGCTATCAGCACGGGAGCCGCCATTGCCCGCGAGATAGCGGACATCACCATATCCGCCGACGACCTGTACGCCCTTATTGAGCTGAAACGGCTGAGCAATGCGCTGATGTCGCGCATAGGCTGGAATTACCGCACTATCATCGGCTTCAACGGCGCACTCATCGGACTTGGCGTGCTCGGAGTGCTCCCGCCCGCAGCGTCTGCGCTGCTGCACAATGCCTCAACTCTGGCTATAGGACTCAGAAGCATGACAGACCTGAAATAATAAAAGCAGAAGGCTGCTCCGTTTTCGGAACAGCCTTTTTTGCATCAACCGCCCATGGGCTTGGGCTTTTTTGTTATCGCAAGGGGAGGAAGCCCGCACAGGGCAGCAATAAAAAAAGCAAGAAATAAAGAATCCCGACAGGAGCTAAAGAATCCTGTCGGGATTTTCTGTTATTCTCTTTTCCACGCGCCGCTATTAAAGAAGCTCTCGAGGATATTGCTGTCGACCTTGCCCTGCGCAGCCATATCGCGCAGTATCGCGAACGCCTTCTCGGGCGGGAGCGGCGGCTTGTAGGGCCTGTCCTCGGCGGTGAGGGCGTCGTAGAGGTCGACTATCGTCAGCAGGCGCGTCTCCCACGGTATTGATTCAGCGGTCAGCTTGTCGGGATAGCCCGAGCCGTCGAGCAGCTCATGGTGTCCCGCAGCCCACTGCGGAACGTTTTCGTAAACGCCGTGGAACGCCATTTTTGACAGCAGCGCACGCGTGAACGTGACGTGCGATTCGACGATTTTTCGCTCATCAGCAGTGAGCGTGCCTCTGACTATTGTCATCTTCTCGAGCTCATCGTCGTTGAGCAGGGGAGTGCTCGTACCGTCGGAGGTTAGACAGCTTATCTTAGCTGCATTGCGGAGCTGAGAGAGCTTGTCCTCTTCGAGGAAGCCCGCGGCATTGCAGGAGAGAATGAGCTCCTTTGCCGCATCGAGCTCGCACAGCCTCTCCTCGGTGTCGACATCGAGACTGATACGCAGCATGAGCTTAGCTATCTCGATGCGGTGCAGCACGTCGCTGAGTCCGCTGCCGAGACGAGTTGGCTTGTCGAGCACCTCGGGCGGGACGAGCAGCTTGCCGATATCGTGCAGCCATATGCTCATGAGGAATGGGTGAGTGTCCTCGCTCGTGAAGTCGGTTAGCTTACCTTTCTCGCGGAGGTATTCGAGGTAGTTTGTCACGTACCTGACCATGCTCTTTGTATGGTTGGCATTGTAGGTGGACTTTTCTTCTATCTCGGTTACCATGACCTCCACGAAGGAGTCCATGAGGTCGATGACCTGTTTAGCGAGGCGCTTGTTGCTGATGAAGAGCTGCACCTCGTCCGTCTCGTCGCTGATGACGATGACGAGACCGCTGTTCGTGCCGTTTTCGGACATCAGCGAGGTCGTGACGCGGAGGTACTTCATATCGCCGTCAACGAAGAAGGGGACGGTCTTGCTGACCTTTTCCTTGGTATATATCGCGTCGAGCACAAGCTCGAAGAAGGCGTCGTTTTCCTCGAACTCGCTCATCAGCTTCGCCACGCTGCTGCCTATGAGCTTCTCCCGCGGGCAGGAGAGCGCCGCAGCGGCAGCCTCGTTGCAGAAGCTTATTTTACCGTCGAAGAGAGTAACGATGACTCCCTCCGACATACTGTTGATTATCTCTGCGTACAGCTTATCCATTATTTTTCTTGTTGGCTTTGGTCTTGTCGTCGAGCTCGGTGCCCTTGTACTCGACGCACATCATTGTCAAATCGTCGAACTGCTCGGCTTCCTTGACGAAGCTGTTCACAGCTGAACGGGTATTCTTCAGCAGCTGCTCGGGAGAAACGTCCGCATTGCTGTTGAGAGCCGCAAGCATACGGTCGGTGCCGAACATCTGCTCCTGAGAGTCGGTCGCCTCGGGGACGCCGTCTGTATAGAGGAAAATTTTGTCGCCCTTGCCGAGCTCGATAGTGTACTCCTTGTAGCGTGTATCCTCCATGCCTCCGAGAACGAAGCCGTGCTTGTCCTTGAAGAGCTCGAAGTTTCCGTCCGCGCGCTTGATAACGGGGTATTCATGACCCGCATTCGCCGCGGTGAGCTTACCTGTGGATATCTCGAGGATACCGAGCCAAACTGTTACGAACATCTCTGCCTGATTGTTTGTGCAGATACGGTTATTGACCTCTTTGAGCACATCGGCAGGCGACTGTCCGAGCAGAGCATGGCTTTTAAGCAGTGTCTTGGATATCATCATGAAGAGAGCCGCGGGGACGCCCTTGCCCGATACGTCAGCCATAACGAGTCCGAGGTGATCCTCGTCGATGAGGAAGAAGTCGTAGAAGTCGCCGCCGACCTCACGTGCGGGCTCCATCATGGCGTAGATGTCGATCTCGTGGCGGTGCGGGAACGGCGGGAAGATATGCGGGAGCATACCCACCTGTATTTTCGTTGCGAGCGAGAGCTCGGTTCCGATACGTTCCTTTTCCTTGGTTATCTCGGTGATATTGTCTATGTACTCCTTTGTCTTCTTTGACAGGTCTTCGAAGGATTCGGCGAGCACCTGTATCTCGTCACCCGTGCGGTAGATATCCTTCATCTCGAATGTGCCGTTGCCCGATTTACCTGAAAGGTTGTCGGTCATAGCGGTGATAGGCTTGACTATCCTGTTCGCGACGAGGAGAGCGGTCAGCGAGCCTATAGCGATTATCAGGATGATACCGATAACGGATATCCTGCTGAGCTTGCCCATACCGCTTCTGAATGTATCAGCCGAATTGGTGTTAATATTGTTTATCTCCGAGAGCAGGTAATTGGTCGGAGCCTTTGTCATCTCCTTGTCAACGACCGATACTACAGCCCAGCCGATTGTTTTCATCGGTGCGCTCGTGAGGTAGTACTCCTTGTCGTTGAGCTCTGCCGTCTCGAGACCTGTCTGCTCCGTGAGAGCACGTGTGATAAAATCGGCGAGCTGTTTGTTGTCGGAGGTCCTGAGGTCCTCCGCGGTCTCGGAGTCCTCGATCTTGAATATGCCGTTGTTTTCGGGAACTGCGACTATCTGACCGTTATTGTTGACCACGAATATGAATTCAGCGTTGCTGTTTGCTTCTGTGACGAACTCGTCTATATCGTCAAAAACGATGTCACTGCCGACAACAGCGACAGTTTTGCCGTTCACGATGACGGGAGCGGCGCAGGTAACGCTCAGCGAGCCGTTGAACGCGTCGCGCTCAACTCCTGTGAAGAAGATGTCACCCTTTTCGACAGCGCCGACGTACCACGGTCTGTGGCGGACGGGATAGGGCTTCTGCTTACCGTTTTCGTCGTATTTGTCAGCTCCGCCGTTGGCAACTCCGATGTGAGTGCCGTCAGCGAGACCGATATAACAGCTTCCAATCGTGTCGTTCGTCTGAACCATAGCCGTCATCGTATCGACCAGATGACCTGCAATGCCGACATATTCCGAGCGGGAATAATCCACGCCCTCCTCAAAGAGTAGGTGTACCTCGAGGTCGTCCACGTTGTTCGGGTCGGGGAGGGGGACGGATACTGGTTCGAGCTTATCAGCGTTCTCGAAGTAATACTTTGCCATATTACGGAGCAAAAGGATGTTGTTCTCTATCTCGGTGAATTCGTCGTCGAGCTTGTCGGCGCGCAGGGTGTTAATCTGCGTGAGCGAATTCTCTATCGTCTTATGCATTGTCTCTCCCGAGACCTTTTCGATAGCCTCTCGCTGTTCATTGCCCGATTCATTGACTATATCCGCGAGAGCAGATGATTTGTACATTGAAACGGCGGTGTTGAATCCGACGATAGCCAGCAGGAATATGAGCAGGACAGCCAGTATCTTGCTGTGCAGTCCGCCCAACGTTATCCTCCAGATTTTTTTCAACGCTTCCCACCTCTCAGACCTTTTTTCAGAGTGAGGATGTTGCTTCCGTTCACGTATTCATACTTTACGTCGTCCATGTTTTTCTTCACAAGGAAGATGCCGAGACCGCCTATCTGCCTCTCGTCCGCAGAGAGCGTGATATCGGGGTCAGCCTTTGCGAGCGGGTCATAGGGCACGCCGTTGTCGACAAAGGTGATGGTCACGGTCGAGCCGTCGGGAGTTACGTCGACCCTGACGGTCGCGGGACCTGTTTCGGGGTCGTATGCATAGTTTGCGATATTAACGAATATCTCCTCTACCGCGAGGTCTATCTGCATCTGCACCTTCATGGCACAATCTGCCGCTTCAAGCTGTTCGTCCACGAAGCCGAGGACTTCGCTGAGGTTGTCGACAGTCGCTTCGATATATAGCTCTTTCATAAGTTTTTCCCTCTCTGGTTTCATTCGATAGTGAGGATGTCGGAAAAGCCCGTTACCTCGAAAATCTCCATAATGTCGGCGCTGACATTGATTATCTTCATGTCGCCCTGCTTGTTCATCTGCTTCTGAGCGATGAGCAGTACGCGGAGACCTGCCGATGAGATATAGGCTACCTCTGCGAGGTCGATGACGAGCGACTCAACGCCGTCAAGCGATGTTTTTACGAGCTCGTCGAGCTCGGGAGCAGTCTTAGTATCGATTCTGCCTTCAATTTTGAGTGTGAGCTTGGTTGCTTCCTTTATTTTTTCGATCTGCATTATTCATTCCTCCTGTTTTTATATAAAATCTTAGATTCAGACATTGAAGTATCTTTCGATTACTACCTGAGTCCTGTCGCTTTCGAGCCAGACCTTAACCTCGTCCGCGAGCTTGGATATAATGGACTTTTCGAGCTCGTCCCATTCCTCGGACTTAGACTCCTTGTCCTCGGAGAGGTTCTGCTTATAGGCGCTGAGCGACCAGCAGTTTGCGCTTACGGCAGCGATAGGAGCACTGCCCGTACCAGCGCCGAGGAAAACGTCGTTTACGCTGCTGAGGAACTGTTCGTCCTCGGCAGATTCAGCCTGAAGGCTGTGACGGAGCAGCTCGCGTATTCTGCCGCCGATACCGCGTGCGTTTTCATTTCTGCCGCTTGTTGAGACGGAGAGTATGTGCTTCTCCTGAACTCTGTTTGCCTGCTTGTCGGCAGAGAGGCATATCTTGCAGAGAAGCCCGTGCTTAGTCTGCTCGGACTCGAGCCAGAATTCCGCGCGGAAGTTGTCGAGTATGCCGTGGACCATGCAGATGGTCTCTTCTGTCAGCAGTCGGAGGTGCATAGCGTCCTTGCCCTTGATGCTGTTATAGGCAGCGAAGCGCTCGGCAGTATCCATAGCCTCCTCACGACCGCGGAGGTCGCTGTATACAGTTATAACATCGGTTTTCATAGCAAGCTCCTTATTCAATGGTCAGTATGTCGGTAAAGCCTGTGATGTCGAATATCTCCATTATCTCCTCGCGGCAGCCCGTGATGACCATTCTGCCCTGTTTATCCATTATTTTCTGAGCGGCGAGCAGTACGCGGAGACCAGCCGATGAGATGTACTCGAGCTTTTCCATAGCGATGCAGAGTTCGCTGATGCCGTCGAGGGACTCTCTGACGAAGGTATCGAGCTTAGGCGCGGTAGTGGTATCGAGGCGTCCCTCGAGCTCGACCACCATTTTGCTGCCTGTGGTGATAACATTGTATTCCAAATCCATTACTCCTTTCATGTCGGACGATATATCATATTATGCATTAATACTACTATATTATATCATAATATAAAGGATAAAGCAATAAAAACCGCTAAAAATTTGCAGTTCGTTCATCATATTTCCGCGGTGATATGTGGCGTCGGCATTCGGACTTACGGCTGAGGAGCTCAAGAACATGGTCAAGAAGCTCCACAAAGCGGGGATAGAGGTCATGCTCGACGTCGTGTTCAACCACACCGCCGAGGGCAACGAGAACGGACCGTACATCTCCTACCGCGGCATCGACAACAAGACCTACTATCTCCTAACGCCCGAGGGATACTACTACAATTTCAGCTGCGACGGCAACGACAGCTGGAACTGCGGCACCGCGGAGCTCATGCCGCGCAGTCTGATGCTGCTCATTGCACAGTGAGCGGATACGGTATGCGGAGCTCTGTGAACAAACAGCAATATTCAACTAAAATTGAAGGCGTGACGCTGCTTTGTTTGAGCGAAGTGTATACTAACAAATAATGAACAGAATGCAGAATAATTGTAAAATATGATAGACGGGCACTCATATTCCTGCGGCTTACTTGACTTTGCGAGGATAAAGTGTTATAATGTAAAAAAGCAAACAGCTTATGCAGCCGTTTGACGGCAAAGAGACTATAATGCACAGGGCTCAGAGGGAAATGGGCTGCTGATGCAGCCTTGATCATAAAGGGGGGATAGCATGAGCGATCTGCCGAGACCGATAGTCGGTCGGAACAAGAATCTTGAAAGGACAATGAACAGGCTGTCCTTCGGCCAGAGGGCGCCTTTGTTTGGGTATGTCATACTGATACTGCTCTATATTGCGGGCAATTTCGCCACAACGACCGTCGTTCGCATGAATGGGCAGATAAATATCGGAGAGTACCACATGACATACGCTCAGTTTGCGGGAGTATTCTCCTCGATAACCAATATCTGCGTCATAATGCTGGTCGTGTACTACAAAAGGCTTGGCTTTATCACGTCGCTGGGGCTGTTGGCGATGCAGTTCCCGATGCTTATCATCAATCTTTTTGTACAGCACAACCCGAACAGCGTGCCTGGACTGTTCACGAACGTGTTCACTATCATCGCGATACTCACGCTCCGCATAAACGACATAAGGACAGAGAAGATACGCAAGCATATGGCAGAGCAGGCTGTTACCGACCGCCTGACGGGACTGCCCAACAGATTTGCCTGTGCGGAGGTCTTATCCGAGCTTGTCAAGCAGGGCGAAAGGTTCACGCTCGTATCCATAGACATCAACAATTTCAAGGGCATAAACGATACAATGGGCTTTGATATCGGCAACAAGCTCCTCATAGAGATAGGCTCGCGCTGGAAGAACATAGCGGATTCGTCCGTTACGGGCGCTCCCGACTTCATCGCGAGACTTAACGGCGACGAGTTTGCGCTGGTCATCCGCGGCTACAAGACCCCTGATGACATCGACAGAGCCTTGGAGAAGTACGAGGCTGTCCTCGGCGAGAGGATATTCATAGACAGCTACGACCTGTACGTATCGGCGAGCTTCGGATATGCGGAGTTCCCGACGGACGCCGACAATATCGACAATCTCTTCACTTATGCATCCGCCGCAATGACGGAGGTCAAGCGCGAGCACAGCAGCGACCACGTCATGAGGTTCTCGTCAGACCTTATCAAGACCGAGCATACGCTCATGATAGAGCACAAGCTCAGGACTGCGCTTGAAAACGACACGATATTCTTCAATCTCCAGCCGCAGTTCGATATGCAGCACAAGCTGCGCGGCTTCGAGGCACTTGCGCGAATGAAGGACGAGGAAGGCAATATCGTCAGCCCGGGCGAGTTCATACCCGTTGCTGAGAAGGTCGGACTTGTCGATAAGGTCGACGGCACTGTGTTCAGAAAGTCTGCGATATTCTTCGGCGAGATACTGAAGAGCTACGGCGCGGACATCACTCTCAGCGTCAACGTCTCCGTCCGCCACCTGATGAAGAAGGACTTCGTGGACGAGATACGCAGAGTCCTCGAGGAGAGCGGAGTTTCGCCGAAAAACCTCGAGATAGAGATAACCGAGTCGATAATGATAGACTCGGTGGACAAGGCGCTTCAGGTCATCAACGAGATAGAGGCAATGGGCATAAAGATAGCAATTGACGACTTCGGCACGGGCTATTCGTCGCTGAGCTATCTCAACCGCTTCCCTGCCGACCTGCTCAAGATAGACAAGTCCTTCATCGACAAGATGAATTCGGGCGATTCGCCGAAGCAGTACGTTGCGGCGATAATCGCTATCGGACACATCATGGGCTTCTCGGTCATATCCGAGGGAGTCGAGGAGGAGGCGCAGATAGCCACTCTCAAGGAGATAGGCTGCGACTATATACAGGGCTTCGTGTGGGGACGTCCTCTTCCCGCCGACCAGGCAGAGGAGCTCGTCAGACAGTCGATGCAGGCATGATGCACATAAAAAAGGATAAGGCAGCGCGATTTTTTAAGTCGCGCTGTTTTTTTATGCACCCGAATGCGTGTGCGCAGGGTATTATTATAGAAGTGCCCTTAAAGAGTCAGGGGCAGAGAAAAAATGGAGAAGTGCGTATCGGCGATAATCGTGCTTACCGAGCTCGACAACGCCGTAAAGCACGGCAAGCTCTCACAGCTTGAGGTGATGCAGCGCGACATAGCCTCCGACGCAGTACGCTTCAGCGAGGCACGCCCGTTCACGAAGATGATAGAGAACAGCATGGCAAGAATGGGCGGCGCAGACCAGTGGGATATAATGAACGACTTCAAGGCGAAGGCACTCGACCGCAAGGGCGGCAAGGTGTTCAACGAGTATTTGCAGGCGGCTCAGCAGCTTAGCAAGTCGAAGAACAGGAATTCCGTGCCCGAGCCTGTGAAGGAGCTTGGCGGCGAGCAGATAAAGCGCAGCAACACCGCCAACATAAACAGGAAGAACAGCTTTGGCGTAAAATGAGCGCAAAAAAATACCGCGGATAGAGATATCCTGCGGTCAGCGCTGTGTATTCAGTCATTCAGCGAGTCTGTTTCCGCGAGCAGGTCATACAGCCCGTCCTCGGAGAGGACGCCGCGTCTTAGCTCATCGGGCAGGAGTCCCGCCTCATCAGCGGCAAGGTCACGCTTCCACGCGTCGCTGCCGTAGTAGCTCGCGAGCTCTTCTGCGAGCTTGGTCAGGGCGGGGGAGCTCCCCTCGCTCAGCAGCAGCTCAGCCCGCTGCATGAGCTCCTCATAGTACGTGATACGCTTTATCTGCTCCCGCACCGCACTCGGCGTGGAGGGCAGCCGCTTCTCGAAGCGGAACATTTCGTGCATCTCGCGCTCCTCGTCGATGGAGCGCACTATAGTATCGCGGGAGATTATCTCGCCTTCCTCCTCGAGGTGCTCATCGCGGAGCCCGAACTCCTCGAGAGCGCTGAAATTGAAGGCGTCATGATTGTCTCTGATGAACTGCTCGCGGTCGGAATCGGCGAGCGGGACGAGTGATATCTCAGTCATATTTTGTCACCCTTTTGAATGAAATATAGTAGTGGAGCGCAGCGATGAACTCACTGATGAAGGCATTTATCCAGAAGTAGGACTTTGTACCTGCGCCGATTCCCTCCATGGGAATGCCGAGCTCGTCCGCGATATCCCTGCCTGTCTGTTTTTTTTGCATCTCCGCGAACTTGACAGCTCTGTCTGTGCGTGATTGCAGCAGCTTTGTCAGATTGCCGTCCTCGCTGACCTGGATGCGCACTCGCCCACGCCGCTGTCGTACCCGACAGAGACCTTCTCGGGGTCATTGATATGAAAGACCAGCGAGGCGCTTCTGCCGAGAAGCAGAACGCTCCCGGCAGAGAGGAGCAGCAGAAGCGCTGCTATCCCTGTCAGGAGCCTTATATACCTTTTATTGATGACCGCTCCCTTTGCGGAACTTTTATTCATTATGAACTTGCCTCCGAAATGGTAATATGACTGCAAGGAGCTGCTTCACAGCATACAGACCTTGTCTCTGCCCTCGGACTTGGCGGCATAGACGGCTTGGTCAGCGCGCTCGAACCACGATTCGAGGACATCGTCGCGCCTTAGCATAGCAGCACCGACGCTGCACGTAACAGAGCCGACGACGTCGAATTCGGCAGCAGCGACAGAGCGGCGGATACTCTCAGCGAGAGCGGAGAGCTCCTCGTCTGTGATACCGTAAACGACGGCAGCGAACTCCTCGCCGCCCCAGCGTCCGAAGGCTGAATCGAAGCGAGTGAGCTCATCGCGGATTATCTGCGTGAAGTGGGTCAGCGTAGAGTCGCCGACGGCATGACCGTAATCGTCGTTGACTTTTTTGAAGTAGTCGATATCTATCATCAGCATAGCCGCAGACAATTTTTCCTTGCGGCTTCTCTCGATAGCGTTGTAGAATTCGGTCTCGATGCGTCCGTGGTTGTATATTTTGGTGAGCGGGTCGAGGGAGGCGAGCTCCTCGTAGTGCTTGATAGTAGCCTTCATCGAGACGGTCGCCTCGTGGATATTCTGCACCATGTATACGAAGCGGAAGTCGTTCTCGTTGGAGGTCTCGATGCGGCTGAAGATGAGCTTGACCCAGATATACACGCCCTCGAGGTTCTGCATCTGGCAGTCGAAGGACTCCATATGACCTGGCTCGAAGTGCGAGCGGAGGTACTCGGGCGAGGAGCGCTCCATGAACTTCTCCTGGTCTTTTTTCCATATCATGTTGACTATCATATCGCGCCAAGCGGTGTAGCTGAGCTGATAGTTCATTGTATCGTCGGAGACCTCGGTGAGGGAAAGACTGCTTGTGGTGTCGCGGACGAGGTCGAAGCACATGGTGAAGAGGTAGATATTCTGGATAGTGCTGACCTTTTTCTGCGTCTCGGAGTCATCATCGCAGGCGGTATCGTCGAGCTCATCAAGGACGAAGACATACTGTCCCGAGCCTTCGACGGGGTGGATAGTCATCTGCACGATGTGCGTGATATCGTGTACGTTCAGCTTGAGGCGCTTGCTGTACTTGCCGACGAACATGCCGAGGTTGGGGATAAAGACCTGATACTCCTCAGTGATATCCTTTTCGGAGTTGCTGAGGTGGAACCAGAGCTTTTTTACGAGGTCGGTATAGGTACCGTTCTCATCGAGCACGTCGAGGAAGACGCCCTTGCGCGTGACAGCCTTGTACTCGTCGGTAGTCTGGTCAGCGACTATCAGAGCGTCGACGGAGCTGCCGAGCAGACCGAGGATTTTTTCATAAGTGAGATCATCGAGCTTCATAATACACCCGCCTTTAAAGATTTTGTCATAAAGAGTTAAAATTTGCGGAAATAACTGTAATAATTATACCACAACGCAGAGAAAAAAGCAAGTGGCAAATAACATTTTTAGCTGACCCAAAAGCTGCTGTGACTCGTAGGGTCGCATTCCGTGCGCCCGCGCCTATCGAATATATATGCGGCGGCATTTTGTAGGGGCGCCCTTTGGGCGTCGGGGGGGTGCTATGTCGCCCGACAGGGTCTGGGGCAGAGCCCTTGCTTGCTATTTTCTATGAAATATGCTACAATAAGACCATAAAAAACGCGGGAGGTAACACCATGCCGATAACGATAGTCAGGAACGACATAACAAAAATGGAGTGTGACGCTATAGTCAACGCGGCTAACAGCACGCTGCTCGGCGGAGGCGGAGTTGACGGAGCGATACACCGCGCCGCAGGACCGAAGCTGCTTGCGGAGTGCCGCACGCTCGGGGGCTGTGACACGGGCAGAGCCAAGATAACGGGCGGCTACGACCTGCCCGCGAGGTACGTGATACATACCGTCGGACCGATATGGCAGGGCGGCAGCTGCGGCGAGCGGGAGCTTCTTGCGTCGTGCTACCGCGAGAGCCTCCGCCTCGCCGAGGAGCACGGCTGCGGGACGGTAGCCTTTCCGCTGATATCGGCGGGAGCATACGGCTACCCGCGCGCGGAGGCGCTGCGCGTGGCAATGGATACGTGCAGCGACTTTCTCACGGAGCACGACATGATGATATACATTGTCGTATTTGACCGCGGCTCGCTCCTTGTCAGCGAAAAGCTGTACGCGGATATCCGCCGCTTCGTGGACGACAACTACGTCTCCGAGCACACTGACAACACCAGCAGACGGCACTTCCGTCTGTTCAGCAGAGCCGCGAAGTCCGACAGCATGGGCGGGGCGTCGGCTATGGCAGCAGCAATGCCAATGGCGGCGCAGCTGAATGAGGCAGTGTGCGAGGAATCCGCCGTCCCCGACGGTCTCGCGGAGGCAATGGCGCGGATAGACGAGAGCTTCTCGCAGATGCTTCTGCGCAAGATAGACGAAAAGGGGCTGACTGACGCGCAGTGCTACAAGAAGGCGAACATTGACCGCAAGCTGTTCTCGAAGATACGCAGCGACGTAGGCTACAAGCCGAAGAAGATAACGGTCATTGCGTTTGCGGCGGCGCTGGAGCTCTCCATCGACGAGACGCGGGATATGCTGATGAAGGCGGGCTTTGCGCTCTCGCACAGCAGCAAGTTCGACATCATAATCGAGTATTTCATCACGCACGGGCGCTACGACATCATCGAGATAAACGAGGCTCTTTTCGAGTTTGACCAGCCGCTCATCGGCGGATAAAAAATGTCGCCTGACAGGCGACCACAGCCGCCGCTGGAAATGGTATGATATAGTCACAGGGAAACCACAGACCATTCCAACGGAGGTAATAACTATGAAAAAGAACAACAACATCACCGAGCTCGTATTCATACTCGACAGGAGCGGCTCTATGGGCGGACTTGAAGCTGACACGATAGGCGGCTTCAACGGCATGATAGAGAAGCAGAAGAAGGAGGAGGGCGAGGCATACGTTTCGACCATCCTCTTTGACAACGAGAGCGAGGTCATACACGACCGCGTGAAGCTCTCGGAGATACGCCCCATGACCGAGGAGGACTACTATGTCCGCGGCTGCACGGCTCTGCTCGACGCGATAGGCGACGCAGTGAAGCACATCAGCAATATCCACAAGTACGCGCGTCCCGAGGACGTCCCCGCGCACACGATGTTCGTCATCACGACGGACGGCATGGAGAACGCGAGCCGCAAGTACACCTACAAGGAGATAAAGAAGCTCATCGGGAAGCAGAATGAGCTCGGCTGGGAGTTCCTCTTCATCGGCGCGAACATCGACGCAGTGGAGGTCGCGGAGCGTGTCGGCATATCGAAGGAGCGCACCGCCAACTACGTTTCCGACAGTGTAGGCACGAGCATGGTATTTCAGGCGCTTGCCGCTCCTATCTCGGCAATGCGCAAGAATGAGGCGATAAGCCGCGAGTGGGCGGAGACTCTCGAGGAGGACAAGGCGTCCCGCGGCTGAGTCCGCGAGCCGACGCAAAAAGCAAATCAGCCGCAGAGAAGCGAAGGCTCTCTGCGGCTTTTTTGTCAAAGGATGAAAATATTGAGTATGAGGAGCGGCACGAGCAGAATCATGCTGATGCCCGTGAACGTGAGCAGGTAGCGTCCGGTGCGCGCAGTCTCGGTCTTGCGGTAGAACTGGAACGAGATAAGGCTTGCGAGGGAGGCGATTATCGTGCCGAGACCGCCGAGGTCGACGCCGAGCAGGAGCTCCGTGCCCTTGTCGGTGAAGCCCGAGAGCATTACCGCGGCGGGGACATTGCTGATGACCTGCGAGAGCAGGAGCGAGACGACGAGCTCATTCCCCGCGAGGATACCGCGGAAGAAGTCGTTGACGGCGCTGATACGCGCGATATTGCCGACGAACACGAAGAAGCAGACGAAGGTCGCGAGCAGGGGATAGTCAGCCTTGAGGAGCAGACCGCGGTCGAAAACGAGCGAGACAGCGACTGCGGCGATGAGGCAGACCCAGTCGGGGACGATACGGAGCACCGTCATGAGGCAGACCACGAACAGCGCGGAGTGCGCCGCAGTGGGTACGAGCCTGAACTCCGCCTTTTTCTCGGCGGGAGCACCGCACTTCTCCGCGGGGATGATGAGCGTGAGCAGCACCAGCACCACGAGAGCGGCAATGCCCGACGGAAGCATCGTGCGGATGAAGTCCATAGCCGTGAGCTTGTACACGTCGTAGATGTAGAGGTTCTGCGGGTTGCCGACGGGAGTGAGCATACTGCCGAGGTTCGCAGCAGCCGTCTCGAGGACGATGACGCGGATACGCAGCTTCTCGTCCTTCGCGGAGGCAAAGAGCATGAGGCTGAGCGGCACGAAGGTGATGAGCGCGACATCGTTTGTGACGAGCATGGACGAGAAGAAACACAGCAGCACGAGCACGAGAGCGATACGCCGCGCCGTTCCCGCCTTTTTGAGCATGATATCGGTTGCCTTGTCGAAGATGCCGACGCTTCGGAAGCCCGCAACGGCAATCATGAGCGCGAACAGCTCGATGAGGACGGTGCGGTTTATGTAGCCGACGTATTCACTGTCGGGCGGCACGAAGAACATCGTGATTACCGCCGCGATGAACGCGATGACGAGCACGGGCTGGGACTTGAAGAATCTAACCATAAAACTCCTTTTTTGCATAAATTGCGGGCACACAACGTGTACCCGCACAGTTGATATTTACTTCTTTACAGCTCTTGTCACAGCCTTTACTATCTCGACTATCGGGATAATGGCGGCGGCGATGAGGAAGGCGTAGAGGTACTCCATAGCGTCGAGCTTAGCGAGCGAGAACACGCCGCGGAGCGCAGGGATAAAGAGTATCGGGATAATGAGCACGAACGAGAGCACGATTGAGAAAATGAGCATCTTGTTGTGGCTGTGCATAGCGAAGATTGATTTTCTGAGACTGCGCATATTCCACGCGTGGAGCATCTCGCAGACCGAGAGCGTGATGAACGCCATAGTCGTGCCCGCCTCGGGGGAGGTCTGCGCACCGATTACATAGGAGACGAGGGTGAGCACCGCGATAATGAAGCCCTGCCAGAGGAGGTTGACTCCGAGACCGTCGGAGAAGATGTGGGAATTGCTGCTGCGGGGTTTTCTGTCCATGACGCCGGGCTCGGCGGACTCCATACCGAGAGCGACAGCGGGGAAGCAGTCGGAGATGAGGTTGATCCACAGGAGGTGAACAGGTCCGAAGATTACGAACGAGCCGCCTGTGAGCTTACCGAGACCGAGCGTCGCAATGAGGATGCAGATGACCTCGGCGAGGTTGCTCGAGAGCAGGAATTGTATAGCCTTGCGGATATTGTCGTAGATACGTCTGCCCTCCTCGACAGCTCCGACGATAGTGGCGAAGTTGTCGTCGGTGAGCACCATATCAGCGACGTTCTTGGTGACATCGGTACCCGTGATGCCCATACCTACGCCGATATCGGCGCTCTTTATGGACGGAGCGTCATTTACGCCGTCGCCCGTCATGGCAGTGGTCATATTCTTCTTGCGCCATGCGTTTACGATGCGCACCTTGTGCTCGGGCTGAACACGCGCATAAACGCTGTAGTTCTGAACTGTGCTGTTGAACTCGTCATCGGGAATCTTCGAGAGCTCAGCGCCCGTGATAGCCTGCTGACCCTCGCCGAGGATACCGAGCTCCTTGGCGATAGCGACAGCTGTGTCTCTGTGGTCGCCCGTAATCATAACGGGGCGTATGCCTGCGGACTGGCAGAGCGCGATAGCGGGCTTTACCTCGGGACGGACGGGGTCTATCATGCCCGTCATGCCGATGTAGATGAGGTCATGCTCGAGAGCGGCAGGGGAGCAGTCCTGCGGGAGGCTGTCGTACTCGCGGTATGACGCCATGAGCACGCGGAGCGCCTTGTCCGCCATAGCCTTATTTTCAGCGAGGATATGCTCGCGGTCGTGGTCGTCGATGTCGCGGACAACGCCGCCGTCGAAAATCTTGGTGCAATTGCCGAGCACAACGTCGGGAGCGCCCTTAGTGTACTGTATATAGCCGTTTGCGGTCTTGTGGACAGTGGACATCATCTTGCGGAGCGAATCGAACGGAGCCTCAGCCTCGCGGGGAGTCTCAGCCTCGAGCTCGTACTTCTTGAGTCCGCACTTGTTCGCATAGGCAACGAGAGCAGCCTCGGTGGGCTCGCCCGCGACGGTGTCGTCGGAGTTGAGCTGAGCATCGCAGCAGAGCGCCATAGCACGCGCGAGGAGGAGCTTATCGCTGGTGGACTCCTCAACGACGGTCATCTTGTTCTGAGTGAGAGTACCCGTCTTATCGGAGCATATTACCTGTGCGCAGCCGAGCGCCTCAACAGCGGTGAGGCGGCGGATAACGGCGCCGCGCTTGGACATATTGGTAACGCCTATGGAGAGCACGACAGTTACAACAGCCGCGAGACCCTCGGGGATAGCCGCAACAGCGAGGCTGACCGCAATCATGAAGGCGTTGAGGAAGTCGGGGAGGGTGATAGTGCCGTTCTTGACGAGCATCTGAATGACGCTGATTATGAGGATTATCACGCATATGAGCAGAACGGCAACGGAGAGTATCTTGCTGAGCTGTGTGAGGCTCTTCTGGAGGGGAGTCTCGTCGTCGTCAGCATTGGCGATAGCGCCCGCGATCTTGCCCATTTCGGTCTGCATACCCGTTGCTACAACGACAGCCTCGGCGCGTCCGTATGCGACGCTGCTGCCCATGTAGAGCATATTCTTTCTGTCGCCGAGCGGAACCTCCTCGCCTGTGAGGACGTCGCTGCACTTGTCGCAGGGCACGCTCTCGCCCGTGAGAGCGGATTCCTCGGCTTTGAGGGCGGCAGCCTCGAGGATACGGCAGTCCGCGGGGACGTTGTCGCCCGCCTCGAGCGCAACTACATCGCCGACAACGAGCTCGGAGCTCGGGATAACGACGAGCTCACCCGAGCGGAAGACCTTGCTCTGAGCGGCGCTCATAGCTTGGAGAGCCTCAATGGCGGATTCGGCTTTATTCTCCTGATATACGCCGAGAACGGCGTTCGCGATGACAACGAACAGGATAATGAACACATCGGCTTCGAGCTTGCCCTCGGAGATTATGCCAGTAATAGCGGAGATAGCCGCGGCGGCGATGAGGACGAGGATCATCGGGTTCTTGAACTGTTCGATGAAGCGAGCGAGGAGCGTAGGCTTGGGAGGCTCATCGAGCTTGTTCTGACCGTTTTCGGCGAGTCTTTTTGCGGCTTCGTCGGCGGAGAGACCCTGCGCAGAGCTCTTGACCTCGGCGAGGACGGAGTCGGTGGATTCGAGATAATGTTTCATAATTTTCCCCTTTCGCAAGAAAGAATGCATATTCAAAACATTACAATTATACCATATTTAAAATGGTAATGCAATATTTTGGGAGAATTTTTTGGAGCTTTTGTGGGGGGCGTCTGCCGCCCGCAAATCCGTGAATGTTTGCGGAGACATTCTGTAGGGGCGCCCTTTGGGCGTCCGCACCTCACAGAATAATTTGCCGAACGTGATGTAGGGGGCGATGCCAACATCGCCCCGCAAAAATACAAACGGCATTGTTATCACGCGCGGCTTGCTTTTTTCAAAAATATATGTTATAATATACTTTAACCGTAGGCTTTTGCAGTAAAGGCCGCGGAAAACAGGCAAATACCGATACCAGAGGGATTAGGTGAAAAATGGAACAGACAAGAAAAAGCGATAAAAATACAGACAACGGCAATATATTCTACGCCGTAGCTATGCGCGGACTCGTCGCATTCCCGAAAATGGTGATGCACTTCGACGTAGCGCGTCAGAAGTCCGTAGATTCGATAGAAAAGGCGCTGAAGGACGGCGGGAAGCTCTTCCTTGTGACACAGCACGAGACCTACGTCGACAATCCGAAGGCGTCCGACCTGTACAAGGTGGGCGTAGTTGCGGAGATAAAGCAGGTACTGAAGCTGCCCGACAACATCATGAAGGTGCTTGTTGAGGGCGTGTACAAGGCGAGCCTGATACGCCTCATTGACGACGGCGACACGCTGAAGGCAGAGGTCAAGCGTATGCCGACGTACTCGCGCGCAAAGGTAGACGAGGTCGAGGCGGAGGCACTCATGCGCTCCGTGAAGGACATATTCGAGCGCTACTCGCAGTATTTCCCGAAGATGCCGAAGGAGCTGCTGACGTCGGTGATGACGCAGGACGACCCCTACAAGCTGTTCGAGACAGTGACGTTCAACTGCAACCTCAACTACCGCGACAAGCAGACGCTTCTCGAGGAGACGAATATCCTCAACAAGCTGTCGGTGCTGTTCGCGTGCCTGTCGTCGGAGGTAGAGATACTCGAGCTCGAGAACCTCATCAACGAGCAGACGAAAAACAGCATAGACAAGGGACAGAAGGAGTATTATCTCCGCGAGCAGATGAGGATAATACAGGAGCAGCTCGGCGAGGACGAGGGCGACGAGGTGTTCGAGTACATCAACGACATCTACAGCCTCAAGCTCGACAAGAAGAACACGGAAAAGCTGCTGAAGGAGGCGGATAAGCTGGGCAAGCTGCCGCCGTCGTCGCAGGAGGCGTTCGTCATCAAGAACTACCTTGACACTGTGCTCGACCTGCCGTGGAACAAGTACACGAAGGCGAAGCTGTCGATGGAAAAGGCAGAGGACATCCTCGAAAAGGACCACTACGGACTGAAAAAGGTCAAGGAGCGCATACTCGAGTTCCTTGCTGTACATATGCTCAACCCCGAGATAAAGGGTCAGATAATCTGCCTCGCGGGACCTCCCGGAATAGGCAAGACCTCGATAGCCAAGTCGATAGCGAAGGCTATGGGACGCAAGTACGCGAGAGTTTCGCTCGGCGGCGTGCGCGACGAGGCTGACATAAGAGGTCACAGAAAGACCTATGTAGGCGCGATGCCGGGACGCATCATGACTGCTCTCCAGCAGGCAGGCTCAGCAAATCCGCTGATACTGTTCGACGAGATAGACAAGCTGTGCAGCGACATCAAGGGCGACCCGTCGTCGGCAATGCTCGAGGTGCTCGACAGCGAGCAGAACAACGCCTTCCGCGACCACTTCATAGAGGTGCCGTTCGACCTGAGCAAGTGCGTGTTCATCACGACGGCGAACAACGTCTCCGCGATACCCGCGCCGCTGCTCGACCGTATGGAGCTGATAGAGCTGCCGAGCTACACGGCGGAGGAGAAGTTCCACATCGCGCGCGAGCACCTCGTACCCAAGCAGCTCAAGGAGCACGGCTTGAAGGGTACGCAGCTCAAGATAGAGGACGCCGCGATACATGAGATAATCCAGTTCTACACCAAGGAAGCAGGCGTGAGAACGCTCGAGAGGTACATCGCCTCGCTGTGCCGCAAGGCTGCGAAGAAGATAGCCTCGGGCGAAGCAAAGCGCGTGACAGTCAAAGCTAAGGATTTACAGGACTGGCTCGGCGTGAAGAAGTACCTGCCCGACCTCCTCTCGCAGAAGGACCAGGTCGGCGTAGTCAACGGACTTGCGTGGACGAGCGTCGGCGGAGTTCTCATGCCGCTCGAGGTCATCGTGATGAAGGGCACGGGCAAGATAGAGGTCACGGGCTCACTCGGCGACGTCATGAAGGAGAGTGCGAAGATAGCGGTGAGCTACGTTCGCAGCGTTGCCGATAAGTACGGCATAGATCCCGATTTCTACAAGAAAAACGACATTCACATACACGCTCCCGAGGGAGCAGTCCCCAAGGACGGACCGTCCGCGGGCGTGACCATGACTACAGCGCTGGTATCGGCTCTGTCGGGAACTCCTGTGCGCGCCGATGTGGCTATGACAGGCGAGATAACCCTCCACGGAAGGGTGCTCCCGATAGGCGGACTGCGCGAGAAGACCATGGCGGCGTACAAGGCTGAGATAGGCACGGTGATAATCCCCGTTGCCAACAAGCCCGACCTCGAGGAGGTCGACGACGTCGTGAAGAACGCGATAGAGTTCGTCTACGCGGACGACCTCGCGACGGTGCTTGATACGGCGCTGATAAAGCAGCCCGTCAAGCGCAAGCGCGGCAGACCCGCAGGACGCAGGTCGGCGGCAGCTCCCGCAAACTGACAAGCAAAGGAGGATGACCGTGAAGCTCAACTACAACAAGGCGGAATTTGTCGCCGCATACGGGAAATTCTCCCAGATACCCGCTCCCGAGCGCAAGGAGATAGCGTTTGCGGGACACTCCAACGTCGGCAAATCCACGCTGATAAACAAGCTTTTCAACCGCAAGAACCTCGCGAGAGTGAGCTCAGTCCCGGGAAAAACGGCAACGATAAACTTCTACGGGCTGGAGGATATCTACTTTGTGGACCTCCCGGGCTACGGCTACGCGAAGGTCGCGAAGTCGGAGAAGGAGCGCTGGTCGGGGCTCATCGAGGGCTACCTCGGCTCGGACCGCGATATACGGCTGGTATTCATGCTTGTGGATATGCGTCACGCTCCGACGAAGGACGACGTTGACATGATAAACTATCTCATCGACACGGAGACGCCGTTTGTGATAGTTCTGACGAAGGCGGACAAGCTGAAAAAGACGGAGCGCGAGAAGCGCATGGAGGCTTTCCGCGGCGAGATACCGTGCTTTGACGATATCCACGTGATACCGTTCTCGTCGATGACTTTCGAGGGCGTGGACGAGCTTCGGCAGATAGTCGAGGACGTGACCGGGGACTGATATGTAGGGGACGGTGTCCCCGATATCACCTGCGCGGAGGTATCCACCGTTTTGAATCAATTACGGCGCGAAACCAAAAGTTTCGCTCAAGCCTTTTCAAAGGCTTGCGGGTCGAGGGCAGCTGAACAGCCCGTCCCCTCTGTCGCTTCGCGACATCTCCCCACACTGTGGGGAGTCACCCCGCAGGTTCCAAGGGCAGCGCCCTTGGTGGGTTCTAAGGGCAAAGCCCTTAGTCGCCGTCTATGGCGGCGAAACACTCTCATTATTAAGCAAAAGCCGCTCTTCGCAAACAATCCAGTGAATTGTTTGCGAACACGATACCTGCTGTTTCTGAAATAATAATACAAGCGGTATTGTTATTTTGCGCGGAATAATTCCGCGGACATAGCAACTGAGAACTTCCGCAAGGGGAGGCTCTCTACAACAAGTTGCATATAGCATCGCAATCCAAATCAAAGATTTGGTGCGCTGCTTATCTTGCAGAGCCTCCCCTCTTTCAAAACAGTCCACTGGACTGTTTTGAAATTCATCCCCTTGCAGAGCGCACTCCGTCGTGGGGCGCTGCCCCACACCCTGCAAGGGCTCTGCCCTTGACCTGCCAAGGGACACAGTCCCTTGGAACCCGATGTTCGCGCTTAAGTTTATTCAATGCGGAAGATACATCCGCGTCCCTTGCTTATGAAAGGAATGATAGATATGTTCGTATCGGAAAATCTTGACGTCAATGCTCAGGGTCACCTGACAATAGGCGGCGTCGACACAATAGAACTCGCGGAAAAATACGGAACTCCGCTCTACGTTATGGACGAGGACCTCATCCGTCAGAACCTCCGCCGCTTCCACGACAGCATGAATAAATACTACGAGGGCAGGGGAGAGGTACACTTCGCAAGCAAGGCTTTCTCCTGCATGGAGATGTGCCGCATTGTTGCAAGCGAGGGCGACGGACTCGACGCTGTCTCCATAGGCGAGCTCTACACAGCTGTAAAGGCGGGCTTCCCCATGGAAAAGGTCGGATTCCACGGCAATAACAAGTCCGACGAGGAGCTCAGATACTGCCTCGAGGTCGGCGTCGGACACATCATCGTCGACAATATCCCCGAGCTTCACAGGCTCGAGGCTATCGCCAAGGAAATGGGCAAAAAGCCGCTCATCATGTTCCGCATAAAGCCCGGTATTGAGGCTCACACGCACGAGAAGGTGCTCACGGGACAGATAGACAGCAAGTTCGGCTTCGCGCTCGAGACAGGCGAGGCTTTCGAGGCTGTCAAGGAGGCTGTTTCCTGCGAGAACGTCGAGTTTTACGGCGTTCACTGCCACATCGGCTCGCAGATATTCGACATCGACCCCTTCGAGGAGGCGGCAAAGACAATGCTCGGCTTCATCGCGAAGGTCAAGAACGAGCTCGGCTACGAGATAAAGGGACTCAACCTCGGCGGCGGCTTCGGTATCAAGTACCTCACAGAGCACGACCCCGAGCCGTTTGAGAAGTTCATCGAGCGCGTTTCAGCCGTAGTCAAGGCTCAGTGTGCGGAGCTCGGCATCGCTCAGCCGAGAATGTACATAGAGCCCGGTCGTTCGATAGTCGGCTCGGCAGGCATCACGCTGTACAAGGTAGGCGCGCGCAAGGTGATACCCAACATCCGCACCTACATCTCTATCGACGGCGGAATGCCCGATAATCCGCGCTATATCCTCTACCAGTCCGAATACGAGGCTGTCGTTGCGAACAAGGCTGACCAGCCGCGCGACGAGAAGGTCACTATCGCGGGACGCTGCTGCGAGAGCGGCGACCTCATCGGCGAGGGCATGGCGCTCCAGCACGCAGAATCGGGCGATATCATCGCTGTTCTTGCTACAGGCGCGTACAACTTCTCTATGGCGATGACCTATAACAGGCTCCAGCGCCCCGCAGTTGTTTTCGTTAAGGGCGGCGAGAGCAGGATAGGCGTCAGACGCGAGTCGCTCGACGATATCATCAGAAACGATGTTTGAGTTCCTCGATGTAGTGCTTGCCTTCGCGATGATCGCGGTGGTATGCTTCCTGCTGTTCAAGGTGTACAGCTTCGACAGGCACATGGACGACGTAAGGCAGAACGGGCAGTTCGCGCCGATAGTGTTCCCGCATGAGTCGCGCGAGCACGAGAACAGGCGGAATCGCCTGATGATGCGGAAATACGGTGCTTTCGGCTTGGCGATATTTGCGCTTGTGGTGTACGTTGTCCTGCGTATGAACGGTACTATCGGTAATATTTTTGACTTATTCTAAGGAGCGGTCTATCCGCTCCTTTGCTTTGTTAGGCGGAGACTCGTTCTCTGAAATGTCTCCCTATAAGTGGTTCAAAAAAGGCGTTTTTGCAATGGAAAACCGTTGATTATTGAAAAAGTTTTTTGGAACTTTGTAGGAGTGCACAGTTTCAACGTTGCAGGATTGTACGAGTTGAATAATTATTCTCAGAGGCGGACGTTTGTGTCCGCCCTGTTTTTTTATCCGGAAATTTTTTTGTTTCCGCAACTATTACGTTGCGTAACAGTTATAGATAACTAACAAACACGATGCTATGGGTTGTTTAATTCTTGACAAACTTTGTGAAAAGTAGTAAAATGTATATATATATGTATTGAAAGGACTGATATCTATGGGTTCAACTCTTACCGAAAAGATATTAAAGGCTCACCTCGTCGACGGCGAGTACGTAAAAGGACAGGAAATAGGCATTCGTATCGACCAGACCCTCACTCAGGACGCTACTGGTACTATGGCTTACCTTGAGTTCGAGGCTATCGGCGTTCCGCGAGTAAAGACCGAGCGCTCCGTCGCTTACATCGACCATAACACGCTCCAGAACGGCTTCGAGAATGCTGACGACCACCGCTTCATCGGCAGTGTTGCCAAGAAGCACGGCATCTATTTCTCGCGTCCCGGCAACGGTATCTGCCACCAGGTACACCTCGAGAGGTTCGGTATCCCCGGCAAGACCCTCATCGGCTCTGACTCCCATACCCCCACAGGCGGCGGTATAGGCATGATCGCTATCGGTGCGGGCGGTCTCGATGTTGCCGTGGCTATGGGCGGCGGCGCTTACTACATAACCTGCCCCAAGGTCGTTAAGGTGAACCTCACAGGCAAGCTCAGCCCGTGGGTATCTGCAAAGGACGTTATCCTCGAAGTCCTCAGACGTCTCTCCGTCAAGGGCGGCGTCGGCAAGGTGATCGAGTACGTTGGCGAGGGTGTAAAGACACTGTCAGTTCCCGAGCGTGCTACTATCACAAACATGGGCGCGGAGCTCGGTGCTACGACCTCTATCTTCCCCTCCGACGAGGTCACCAAGCAGTTCCTCAAGGCTCAGAAGCGCGAGGAGGTATGGACTCCGCTCGCGGCTGACCCCGACGCTGTTTACGACGAGGAGGTCGATATCGACCTCAGCAAGCTCGTTCCGCTTGCGGCTTGTCCTCACTCTCCCGACAACGTTAAGAGCGTTGAGGAGATCGGCAAGCTCAAAATCGACCAGGTATGTATCGGTTCATGTACTAATTCCTCGCTCCTTGATATGCTCAAGGTGGCTCATATACTCAAGGGCAAGACCGTTCACCCCGATGTTTCCCTCGCTATCGCTCCAGGCTCCAAGCAGGTGCTCAATATGATGGCGCAGAACGGCGCTCTTGCTACCCTCATCGACGCAGGTGCGCGTATCCTCGAGTCGGCTTGCGGTCCCTGCATCGGCATGGGTCAGTCGCCTAACTCCAAGGGTATCTCACTCCGTACCTTCAACAGAAACTTCGAGGGTCGCTCGGGAACTAAGGACGGTCAGATCTACCTCGTATCGCCTGAAATGGCGGCGGCTTCCGCTATAAACGGCTACCTCACCGACCCGCGTGAGCTCGGCGAGATGCCCGAGTTCAAGCTCCCCGAGGAGTTCACTATCAACGACAATATGGTCGTTCCGCCCGCTCCCGTTGAGGAGATGGACAGCGTGGAGATCCTCCGCGGACCCAACATCAAGCCCTACCCCGAGACTGCGCCCCTCCTCGAGACTATCGACGCGCCTGTTTCACTCAAGGTGGGCGACAATATCACTACCGACCACATCATGCCCGCAGGTGCGAAGATCCTCCCCCTGCGCTCGAATATACCGAAAATCAGCCAGTTCTGCTTCGCTGTCTGCGACGAGAGCTTCCCCGAGAGAGCAAAGTCGCTCGGCAAGAGCATCATCGTCGGCGGCTCCAACTACGGTCAGGGCTCCTCGCGTGAGCACGCGGCTCTCGCTCCGCTCTACCTCGGTGTTAAGGCTGTGCTCGTGAAGTCGTTCGCTCGTATACACCGCGCGAACCTCATAAATGCGGGCATTCTCCCGCTCACCTTCGTCAACGAGGCTGACTATGACAAGATAAATCAGGGCGACCAGCTCGTGCTCGCGGACGTGAGAAAGGCTGTTGCCGAGGGTAAGTCCGAGCTCACAGTTGTCAACAAGACCAACGGAGCTGAGATCCCCGTTCTCTGCGAGCTTTCGGGCCGTACAAAGGATATCATGCTCGCGGGCGGTCTCCTCGACTTTACAAGAGAATCTATGAAGTAATGGAAGGGACGGCTGTAACGTCTGAAAGGCGGGGCGGCTTGTCCGCCTCCGCTGTCAAATATATCGCGATCATCGCGATGTTCTTCGACCATTTCGCCTATCTCTTCCTCCCGAATGATTCGCTTTTATACGGGGCGATACGCTTTTTCGGGCGTATCACTGCGGCGACAATGTGCTTCTTCATCTGCGAGGGCTATCACCACACGCATGACCTGAAAAAGTATTTCCTGCGGCTCGGTATTTTTGCCTTCATTTCGCATTTTGCGTTCACCTACGCCTGCCACGGCTCTGTGCTCGTCATCGGGACGGAAAGCGTCATAGCGACGCTGCTGCTCTCGCTGCTGGCGGTGCATATCGTCAATACCGACAAGGTCGACAAGGCGCTGAAGCTCCCTGCGCTGCTAACGGTGCTGTACTTGGCGTCGTTCTGCGACTGGGGCATGGACGCGGTGCTGTTCACGCTCGCGTTTGAGTTCGCGCGCGGTAAAAGAAGCGTTCAGGCGCTCGCTTACCTCGCGGTCGCCTTCGTGAGGAGACTGCTCCCGCTGCTGCTCGCGTCAATGAACGATTTCTCGGTGTTTACCAGTAAGTGGTACACGATAGGACTGGTGCTGCCTGCGGGCATTATCATGCTGTATAACGGCGAAAGAGGCGGCGGAAAGCACGGAAATTGGTCGAAATGGTTCTTTTATGTATTCTACCCCGCGCACCTCTTTGTGCTCGGGTTCATCAAGTATTGTTTTTTTCAGTGACGGAGGTGCGGTGTGAGAGGTCCTATCATGTTTCTTGCGTTTTTGCTGGGACTTATGTTCCTCGCGTGGTGTCTGAACATCTATCGGCATATCCGCGCGGGCGGCTGGAAGGGCTTCGTCGCCGCTGTCGACGTTATAGGAGCGCTGCTGCTCGCGGGTATGACCGTTGCACTGGCTCTGCCGCTTCTGAAATGATATGAAGACTACTCTTAAAGGATGGACAAGATATCAGCCGGGCTGCATATACGCGGCGATAATGTCTATGGTCGCATGGCTGATTGTACTGATGTTTTTCGGTTCATATCTGCCCGAACTTGTCAACGGCATAAGTGCTGTTTTTCTGGTTGCTGCGGTGATAGTGGTATATTTTCTGTTCAGCCTTGTCGGGAAGAAGCTGCATGACCTTACACAACGGTTTTACGAGCGCTTCAACCTCACCTCGAACCATTCGGAGATGCTCGCCGACTTCACCGAGATAGGCTCTATGTTCGCGGTACTCGCAGTGTTTTTCGCTGTTGTGATATTTTATGAGAAAGCAAGTCGGCACTGAAAGGAAAATGATATGCTTCTATCCGAAACTGTTATGTTTCGTCTGAGACACCGCCGTCACTGGACGGCTAAGGACTTCGCGATTGTCGCTGTGGCTATGGTGCTGTATGTCGTGCTGAGGCTGACTCTGCCCAAAATAATCAAAAATGTCGACGACAAGCTTCTCGACAGGATTTCGTTCGGAGCGGCTATCCTCGCGATGCTCGCTCTTATGTTCGCTACGTAAAATTACCGCTTTTGCGGTCAAATATTAATTCTGGAGGTCTGAACCAATGGCTAAAATTACTATGAAAACTCCCCTCGTCGAAATGGACGGCGACGAGATGACCCGTATCCTCTGGCAGTGGATAAAGGAAACTCTCCTCGAGCCATACGTGGAGCTCAATACCGAGTACTATGACCTCGGTCTCAAGCACCGCGAGGAGACCAAGGACCAGGTAACTATCGACTCCGCTGAGGCTACCAAGAAGTACGGCGTTGCTGTAAAGTGCGCGACTATCACTCCCAATGCGGCAAGAATGCCCGAGTATAACCTCACGCAGATGTGGAAGTCGCCCAACGGCACTATCAGAGCCGCTCTCGACGGCACGGTGTTCAGAACTCCGATAATCGTCAAGGGCATCGAGCCCTATATCCCTACATGGACCAAGCCTATCACTATCGCGCGTCACGCTTACGGCGACGTCTACAAGAACACTGAGATGCGCGTGGCTAAGGGCTCCAAGGCTGAGCTCGTTGTCACCGATGAGAACGGCAACGAGACTCGCGAGCTCATCCACGACTTCACCAAATGCGACGGTATCATCCAGGGACTCCACAACCTCGACGCCTCTATCGCTGGCTTCGCAAGGGCTTGCCTCAACTACGGTCTCGACCTCAAGCAGGACGTGTGGTTCGCCTCCAAGGACACTATCTCCAAGAAGTATGACCACCGCTTCAAGGACATCTTCCAGGAAATCTACGACAACGAGTACAAGGAGAAGTATGAGGCGGCAGGCATCGAGTACTTCTACACCCTCATCGACGATGCAGTAGCTCGCGTTATCCGCTCCAACGGCGGCTATATCTGGGCGTGCAAGAACTATGACGGCGATGTTATGTCCGATATGGTATCGACTGCTTACGGCTCGCTCGCTATGATGACCTCCGTGCTCGTTTCTCCAGACGGTATATACGAGTATGAGGCGGCTCACGGCACTGTTCAGCGCCACTACTACAAGTACCTCAAGGGCGAGGAGACATCCACCAACTCCGTTGCTACCATTTTCGCGTGGAGCGGCGCGCTCCGCAAGAGGGGAGAGCTCGACGGCACTCCCGAGCTCTGCGACTTCGCGGACAAGCTCGAGAAGGCTACTATCCAGACTATCGAGGACGGCGTGATGACGGGCGACCTCTATCTCATCTCCAAGCTCGAAAACAAGCGTAAGGTGGATTCCAAGACATTCCTTGACGAAATCAAAGTCAGACTTGACAGCTTAATGTAATTGGCGGCTTTCCGCTTAGATTGTGAGGCTATTTTTAAAATGTCAAAAAGCGCTATTTCAAACTCAGTAATCAGACGTCTGCCGCGGTACTACCGCTTCCTCGGCGACCTCGAGGCGAACGGCTATGTCCGTATCTCCTCGCGCGAGCTCGCGGAGAAAATGGGGCTCACTGCCTCGCAGATACGTCAGGATTTCAACTGCTTCGGCGAGTTCGGTCAGCAGGGCTACGGCTATAATGTGACGGGACTTAAAGCCGAGATTGGCAAGATTCTCGGGCTCGACAAGCAGACTCCGATGATACTCCTCGGAGCAGGCAACCTCGGACGGGCTCTTGCCTCCCATATCGACTTCCGCAACAGAGGCTTCGACCTCATCGGAATCTTCGATGCCAACCCCGAGCTGGTCGGCAAGAGGATAGGCGAGCTCACCGTCATGAGCGCCGCCGATATCGAGGAATTCTGCAAGGAGCACAAGCCCGCCGCGGCTATCCTCTGTATCCCGCGCGAGGCGGCAGAGAAGGAGGTCGACCGCCTTATCAGCTACGGCATTCGCGCGTTCTGGAACTTCACGCACTATGACCTCCGTGTCACTCACAAGGACGTCGCGGTCGAGAACGTTCACCTCGGCGACAGCCTCACTACGCTGTCGTACTGCATTAACACGTCGGAAGAATAACGAATTTGCCCCAGCGGCACGTTCAGCAGGTGCAGGGGTCATCCCTGCATTCTGTGTTTTGTAATGTCTGACAGTAGGGCGGCGTTTGCTCTGCGTTATATGTGAAAAGGTATGCTCGTATGCCTTGACGTTATGACCGCACAGCCGCGTGATGAGGTCTAAGTCGCACAAAAATGAGAGGCTTTGTCTATCACTTCTGCGCGCGCCTCCCGTGATGATATGTGCATTACGCACGAAGTCAGCCGTCGGCTGAGAAATAATATATGCAGTTTTTTGTCCCGCAAAATTGCGGCTGAATATATGCTGAAATATATAAACATATGTCGCGTCGAAGGAACAGGCAGACATTGTTAATATTATATCAATATGCGTATGGCTCTATGCTGAATCCGCTCTTGAAATCACTGGATATCGCTGATATACTATAATTAAGCAATAATAGGAGCGTTTTGCTTCGGAAAAGGGAGAGTTCAACTATGGATTATCGTATCGAACATGACTCAATGGGCGAGGTCAAAGTCCCCGCTGACAAGTACTGGGCGGCTCAGACCGAGAGAAGCCATGAGAATTTCCTCATCGGCGTCGGTATCGAGACTATGCCGCGTGAGATAACTCACGCCTTCGGCATCCTCAAAAAAGCCGCCGCTATCGCCAATCACGCCGTCAAGCCCGAGAAAATGACCGACGAGAAGCTCGCCGCTATCTCTCAGGCGTGCGACGAGGTCATCAGCGGCGCTCTCAACGAGCACTTCCCGCTCGTCGTATGGCAGACGGGAAGCGGTACGCAGTCCAATATGAACGCGAATGAGGTCATCGCCAACAGGGGAAATGAGATCGCGGGCGCGAAGCTCCTCCACCCCAACGATGACATCAATATGAGCCAGTCCTCAAATGATACCTTCCCGACCGCTATGCACATCGCCGCGGTCATCGCCCTCGAGGACAAGGTCATCCCCGCGATAGATACACTCGTCGAGACCTTCAAGCGCCTCGAGGCTGAGAATGAGGGAATCGTCAAGAGCGGACGCACTCACCTGCAGGACGCTACTCCTATCAAGTTCTCGCAGGAGATAAGCGGCTGGAGAGCATCCCTCGAGAAGGACAGGAAGATGATTCTCGCCTCATGCGAGGAGCTGAAAGAGCTCGCGCTCGGCGGTACTGCCGTTGGTACGGGACTCAACGCTCCTGCCGGCTTCGCGGAAAAGTCCGCTGAGGCTATCAGCGAGCTCACGGGCAAGAAGTTCGTGACTGCGCCCAATAAGTTCCACTCGCTGACCTCCAAGGACGAGATCGTCTTCGCGCACGGTGCGCTCAAGGCTCTCGCGGCTGATATGATGAAGATCGCCAACGATGTGCGCTGGCTCGCTTCGGGTCCGCGCGACGGTCTCGGCGAGATATTCATCCCAGAGAATGAGCCCGGTTCGTCCATAATGCCCGGCAAGGTCAATCCTACCCAGTGCGAGCAGGTCACTATGGTCGCGGTACAGGTCATGGGCAACGACGTTGCGGTCGGCATGGCGGCTTCACAGGGCAACTTCGAGCTCAACGTGTTCATGCCCGTGTGCGCGTATAACTTCCTCCAGTCCGCAAGACTGCTCGCAGAGTCGATACTCAGCTTCAACAAGAACTGCGCGGTCGGAATAAAGGCAAACAAGGAGAAGATGCACCACAACCTCCACAACTCCCTCATGCTCGTGACGGCGCTCAATCCGTATATCGGCTACGAGAACGCCGCTAAGACCGCCAAGAAGGCGTTCAAGGACAATATCTCCCTCAAGGAGGCGTGCGTCGAGCTCGGCTTCCTCACTTCGGAGAAGTTCGACGAGGTGTTCCACCCCGAGGAAATGGTCTGAGCGGGGAGCCCCCGCGGGCGGTTCGCGAGGACGCTCGTAAACATCGCTCACATTTTGTGGAGCGTGAGTTGTTTATCGCGATTTTTACCGAATAAGTGTGTAGGGGCTGATGCCTACATCAGCCCGCACTTGAATGATGATAATATTCGTTCGGGTCGATGTGGGCATCGACCCCTACAGATAATGTAGGAAAGGAATGTGCTATGGAAACATTTACATATTACCCAGGCTGTACGCTCCGCACTAAGGCGAAAGACCTCGATGCCTATGCCCGTGCCTCCGCAGAGGCGCTCGGTATAAAGCTCGTGGAGCCCGCCGACTGGCAGTGCTGCGGCGGCGCCTACACTACAGCCAAGGACGAGATCGCTACCAAGCTCTCGGCGGTGAGAGTGCTCAACTCCGCTAAGGAGGCGGGTCAGCCCCTCATCACGGTCTGTTCCGCGTGCCACAACGTCATCAAGCAGACCGAGTTCGATATTTCCCGCGACGAGGAAATGGCGGCTAAGGTCAATAACTACCTCGGGCTGAATGAGCCCTATGTCGGCGGCACTAAGGTCTATCACTACCTTGAGATGCTCCGCGATGTGGTCGGCTTCGATAAGCTCAAAGAGCAGGTCGTGAACCCGTTCACGGGCAGAAAGATAGCCGCGTATTACGGCTGCCTGCTCCTGCGTCCCGCAAAGGCTCTCGCTATGGACGACCCCGAGAATCCCACTATTATCGAGGACTTCATCAGGGCGATAGGCGGTACTCCCGTCATATACTCGCAGAGAAATGAGTGCTGCGGCGGCTATATCACCCTCGAGGACAAGGCTCAGGCTCAGAAGCGCAGCGGCGCTGTTATGGACTCCGCCAAGGATATGGGCGCCGAAATGGTCATCACTGCCTGTCCGCTCTGCCTGTACAACCTTAAAAAGAACTCGGGCTCAGACCTGCCCGTTCACTACTTTACCGAGCTTCTCGCCGAGGCTCTCGGCTTAAAGGAGGCAAGCAATGAATAAGAACCTAAAGGAACAGGTGCTCCGTTCGAGCGGAGTAAATGTGCTCAAATGTATGCGCTGCGGTAAGTGCTCCGCGACCTGCCCCTCCTACGATGAAATGGAATACCACCCTCATCAGTTCGTGTATATGGTCGAAAAGGGCGATATAGAGACCCTGATGAAGTCGGAGTCGATATACAAGTGCCTGACCTGCTTTGCCTGCGTGGAGAGATGTCCCCGCGGTGTAGAGCCCGCTAAGGTGGTCGAGGCGGTGCGCCTCGCGGCTGTTCGTCAGCAGGGCGGAAATCATCTGGAGCCCACCGATATCCCCGCACTGCTCGACGAGGACCTGCCTCAGCAGGCTATCGTGACGGCTATGCGAAAGTACGCTAAGTAAGGAGGAGACTACGCTATGCAGAGAATAGGTGTTTTTGTCTGTCACTGCGGTACCAATATCGCCGCTACGGTAGACGTAAAGGCTGTTGCAGAGGCGCTCGGTCACGAGCCCGGGGTAGTCATCTCTCAGGACTACCAGTATATGTGCTCGGAGTCGGGTCAGGAGCTCGTAAAGAACGCTATCAGGGAGCAGAAGCTCACGGGCGTTGTTATCTGCTCGTGCTCGCCCCGTATGCATGAGAATACGTTCAGAAAGGCGGCGGCTTCCGCAGGTCTGAACCCGTATCTCGTTGAAATCGCCAACATCCGCGAGCAGTGCTCGTGGATACACAAGGACATAGCTACAGCTACCGAGAAGGCTATCATCCTCGGCAGGACGGCTGTCGCCAAGGTCCACCTCAATACGCCGCTCAACTCCATGGAGAGCCCCGTTGTCAAGCGCGCTCTCGTCATCGGAGGCGGTATCGCGGGCATTCAGACGGCTCTCGACATCGCGGAGGCGGGCTTCGACGTTGATATCGTCGAGAAGCAGCCCACTATCGGCGGCAAAATGGCTCAGATAGACAAGACCTTCCCGACGCTCGACTGCGCGGCGTGCATACTCACGCCTAAAATGGTCGAGGCTTCGCAGAATGAGCGCATCACTATCCACTCGTTCAGCGAGGTAGCCGATGTAAAGGGCTTCGTCGGAAACTTCACAGTCAAGATCAAGAAAAAGGCTCGCTTCGTCGACGAGACAAAGTGTACGGGCTGCGGTCTCTGTACCGAGAAGTGCCCGATGAAAAAGGTGCCAAATGAGTTCAACATGGGGCTCGACAACCGCTCCGCTATCTATATCCCGTTCGCGCAGGCTGTACCCAAGGTCGCAACTATCGACCCCAACTACTGCATGATGCTCAAGACGGGCAAGTGCGGCGTTTGCTCGAAGGTCTGCTCCGCGGGCGCTATCGACTACAAGCAGCAGGATACCTTCATTGAGCAGCAGTACGGCGCTATCGTGGTTGCTACGGGCTTCAACCCCATAAACCTCGACAAGTACGACGAGTTCGCGTACAATCAGTGCCCCGATGTTGTTACGTCGCTGGAGCTGGAGAGACTCATGAATGCGGCTGGTCCGAACGGCGGCACCCTCCTGCGCCCGTCAGACAAGACTCACCCGCATACTATCGTGTTCGTGCAGTGCGTTGGCTCGCGCTGCGACGACGAGAAGGGCAAGCCCTACTGCTCGAAGATTTGCTGTATGTATACCGCAAAGCACGCGATGCTCATACGTGAGAAGTACCCCGATACAGAAGTCTACGTATTCTACATTGACGTCCGTACCCCCGGCAAGAACTTCGATGAGTTCTATCGCCGTGCAGTCGAGCAGTACAATGTCCACTACATCAAGGGCATGGTCGGCAAGGTTACGCCCAAGTCCGACGGTAAAATCGACGTTCAGGCGTCAGACCTGCTCGCGAATGAGCAGCTCCACATCAACGCCGATATGGTAGTTCTTGCGGCTGCTATCGAGCCCGACAAGACTGCACGTCCGCTCGCGACGATGCTCACGACTCAGATGGATACCAACGACTTCTTCACCGAGGCGCACCCCAAGCTCCGCCCCGTGGAGAGCGCTACCGCAGGCATATTCCTCTCGGGAGCGTGTCAGGGTCCCAAGGATATCCCCGAGACTGTCGCGCAGGCAAGTGCCGCTGCCGCTAAGGCTATCGGTCTGCTCTGCAAGAACAGCATCACCTGCAACCCCTGTGTTGCCCACTCAGACGAGCTCATGTGCAACGGCTGCTCGTCATGCGAGAAGGTGTGCCCTTACGGAGCTATCACATACATCGACAAGGAGTTCAGAATGCCCGACCGCACCACTAAGGTCCGCAGAGTCGCAAGCGTCAATCCCGCAGTTTGTCAGGGCTGCGGCGCTTGTACTGTTGCCTGCCCGTCAGGTGCTATGGACCTCAGCGGCTTCTCGAACAGTCAGATTATGGCGGAGGTAGACGCAATATGCAAGTAAATGAAAATTTTGAACCTGTTATAGTCGCTTTCTGCTGCAACTGGTGCTCCTATGCGGGAGCCGACCTCTCAGGTACCAACAGATTGAATTATCCCACGAATGTCAAGATCATACGCGTTCCCTGCTCGTGCAGAGTGAACCCCATGTTCATTCTCCGCGCCTTCCAGAAGGGCGCTGACGGCGTTATCATCTGCGGCTGTCACCCAGGCGACTGCCACTACACGTCAGGCAACTACTTCACACGCCGCCGCATAACCCTGCTCTACAGTATGCTCGACTTCCTCGGCATCGAGCGCGACCGTACCCGCCTTGAGTGGGTGTCCGCTGCTGAGGGCGCGAAGTTCGCGGCTACTATGCAGCAGTTCACCGAGGACGTAAAGGCTCTCGGACCTAACCGCAGATTGGAGGATTTACGATGCAGGAAGCAATGATTAAAAGAGCTAAGGAGCTCCTCGCGGACGGCAGCGTAGACCGCGTCATCGGCTGGAAGAGAGGAGAGTTCACCTATGATATCACTCCCGCTGTGTTCACCTCCGCGGAGGAGATAGACAGCGACTTCGTCTGTGATGACTTCACTGCCGCGAATGTGTCGAAGTACCTCGTCAAGGAGACCCAGAAGGAGGGCAAGGTGCTCGCTTTCCTCAAGCCCTGCGACACATACAGCTTCAATCAGCTCGTCAAGGAGCACAGAATAGACCGCGAGAAGGTGTACGTCATCGGTATCGAGGGCGGTCCCAAGCTCGACATCGAAAAGATAAAGGCAAAGGGCATTACAGGTATACTCAGCGTGAAAAACGAGGACTATACCCTCAAAATAGAGACTATCTACGGCACTCAGACTATGCCCTTCTATGAGGCGGTACTCGATAAGTGCGCTTCATGTAAGAGCAAGAAGCACGTCGTTTTCGACGAGCTCATCGGCGAGGACGGCGATGTGCTCGACTCCAACCGCTTTGAAATGGTGGAAAAGCTCGAGAATATGACCTCGCAGGAGCGCTTCGACTTCTGGCGCGACCAGCTCTCCAAGTGCATACGCTGCAATGCGTGCAGGAATGTATGTCCCGCGTGTACCTGCGAGAACTGCGTGTTCGATAACCCCAAGTCGGGCATCGACAACAAGGCTCCCGCGGACAGCTTCGAGGAGAATATGTTCCACATCATCCGCGCGTTCCACGTTGCGGGAAGATGTACGGACTGCGGCGAGTGCTCGCGCGTATGTCCCCAGCATATACCGCTCCACCTCCTCAACCGCAAGTTCATCAAGGACATCAACGAGCTCTACGGCGAGTATCAGGCGGGCGCCGATACTACCTCGAGAGCGCCTCTTACCGACTATACCAAGGACGACTGCGAGCCGTCCGTCGTACACGAAAGGGGTGTTGAGTAATGCAGAAAATTTCAAAGGCTAAGCTCTATGAGCTGTTCGACGACATCGCTTCCAAGCAGACCCTCTATATCCCCACCGACCGTGAGGCGGGCGCTGCCGAGTACAGGAAGTACGAGAGCGGCATGAAGCTCACAAAGGAGCTCAATACCGTCCGCAGTGCTAAGGATTTCTTCTTCCCGCAGACCGAGAACCTCGCCGAGTTCAAAATTGACGGCAAGAATATCGAGGTCAGGGATATCCGCGAGGAGTGTGAGGACTTCGTCATATTCGGCGTGCGCGCCTGCGACGCGAAGAGCTTCACTATCCTCGACAAGGTATTCCTCTGCGAGCCCGTCGACAGCTTCTACAAGAACCGCCGCGACCACGGTACTGTTATAACTATGGCGTGTACACGTCCCGCCGAGACCTGCTTCTGCAAGACCTTCGGCATCGACCCGACTGTCCCCGGCGGCGATGTATCCTGCTTCGACGACGGCGAGAGCATCTTCTTCCTCGCCAACACCGATAAGGGCGAGAAATTCGTCGAGTCCATTTCATCGTTCCTCGAGGACGGCGATACCGACAAGCTCATGGAGGTTCAGACAAGGGCAAGAGAGATAATGGGCAGGCTCCCGCTCGCAAAGCTCTCCACCGAGAACTTCGGCGGCGACAAGCTCAACGAATACTTCAACTCCGACAAGTGGGCGGAGCTCTCCGAGGCGTGCCTCGGCTGCGGCACCTGCACGTTCGTATGTCCCACCTGTCAGTGCTACGATATCAAGGACTTCAACACGGGTCACGGCATCAAGCGCTTCCGCTGCTGGGATTCATGTATGTACTCCGATTTCACCAAAATGGCGCACGGCAACCCGCGTCTCACTCAGCTCGAGCGCTTCCGTCAGCGCTTCATGCATAAGCTGGTGTACTTCCCCGCTAACAACGACGGCGAATTCGGCTGCGTTGGCTGCGGAAGATGTCTCGCGAAGTGCCCCATATCCATGAATATCGTCAAGGTAATGAAAGCATTGGAGGCTAAGTGATGAACAACGATACATTGATACCGAAAATTGGCGTAGTTACCGATATACGTCAGGATACACCCGACGTCAAGACGTTCAGGGTCATCGCTCCCGAGGGCGGCAAGGTCTTCGAGCATATGCCAGGTCAGTGCGCGATGCTCTCTATCCCAGGTGTGGGCGAGGCTATGTTCTCGATAACGTCGTCTCCTACGAATAAGGAGTTCATGGAGTTCAGCATAAAGAAGTGCGGCTGCCTCACTGAGTGGCTGCACGCTATGGAGGTGGGTCAGCAGATAACTATCCGCGGACCATACGGCAACGCTTTCCCCGTTGAGGGTGACCTCAAGGGCAAGGACCTCCTATTCATCGCGGGCGGTATCGGTCTCGCGCCGCTCCGCTCCGTCATCAACTACGTCCGCGACAACCGCGCGAATTACGGCGATGTTCAGGTCATCTACGGCTCGCGCTCCAAGGACGACCTCGTCGACTATCAGGAAATTATCGACGAGTGGATGGCTGACCCAAATATCGAGGTAAACCTCACCATTGACAACCCGCAGGAGGGCTGGGACGGTCACGTTGGATTCGTCCCCAACTACGTCAAGGAGCTCACTCCCTTGACGAGCAAGACCGTTCTCGTCTGCGGACCTCCGATAATGATTAAGTTCACGCTTGCGGGTCTCAAGGAGCTCGGCTTCACTGAGACGCAGGTCTACACCACTATGGAGCTGCGCATGAAGTGCGGCGTGGGCAAGTGCGGACGCTGCAATATCGGCAATAAGTACGTCTGCAAGGACGGACCCGTTTTCCGCTTCGACCAGCTCGGTGAGCTGCCCGACGAGT
>Ga0310691_10000135_pt1 | contig 145044 bp, 124 predicted proteins | sample 176DNAGHGlowgp2_FD_203887 | JGI IMG/M metagenome (GOLD analysis project Ga0310691, IMG submission 203887) | Sheep rumen microbial communities from Palmerston North, Manawatu-Wanganui, New Zealand - 1766 DNA GHGlow gp2 (v2) (version 2) | ecosystem: Host-associated > Mammals > Digestive system... | reverse complement strand
CTCCCGGATATTATGTCATTATACTGCGCCATGATGCGCTTCTATTATATAAACGTCAGAAAGGGGGCAAGTTTTTTCTGATTTCTGAAATTTCTCATTAACTTTGTAGGAGTGCATAATTCCAACAAACGATAAATGTGCTAAATAAACAAAGACCGCCGGAGCGGTCTTTGTCGGGTGGAGTTTTATGCAGAATGATCTGCGGAAGTTTCAATTTTGTATCAGCACGCATCTGTAGGCTTTTCGAGATAAATACCAGGCTGCAGGAGATGGTTTTTGAATTCCTCGACGCCCCAGTTTTCTGAGCCTTCTATTTGATCCACGGGCATTCCCTCGATGAAGACGGCGATCCTGATATTGGAGTATTCTCCGGCCTTTATGGCAGCTTTTTTATGAGGTTTGACGTTACTGATCGTTCCGTTGAAGCAGTGATGATATCTGTCTAAAGTGTAATCTGCGGAGTTGATCTGTTCGCTTTCGAATATTGAATTCCAGTCAATGTAGCTGTATTCAAAGCCATTCCAGGTATATGCTGTTGAGAGTTCTATATCATCCGGATACTTGCGACCGTAGATGATCAGAACGTCTCTTCTGTTTCCCTGACAGCCTGCATTAAGTACGGCATCGAATTTCAGATCGGGAGCGTAGATAAGGCCGTGATCGGAAAACTCAGGATTGTCGGATACAAGGAGATCGATGAATTCTTCCTTGGTGGAATAGTTCCAGTATGCGATACCGGCATCTATTTTCTGGATTGCAATGGCATCTCCGCCGGAGAGACCGGGACAGCCGTCAATATCTGCATTATTCAAACCTTCCTCTGAGAGAGGATATTTGTCCATATTGGCGATATACTGGAGCACGGCAACGCAGTCTGATACAGTTACCTTGCCGTCGCAGTTGGCATCGCCTTTTGTAATAGTTTTATTTATGGCTGTCGCTCCTTCTGTTGCGATACACTGCACTGTGCCTTCTTCTGTCGTGCGCTCGGGCTGTTCAACTGACATGACAGAGAGAACATCCATGTCCCTTGCAACAGCTTCTATTTCCTCACGGGTAAGGAAGGCCTTGATAGTGCCGTCTCTTGAAATGAGCTTGTCGCCTTCGATGCCGTTTCTCTCGCATATAGCTGATAATGCTCTGCAATCGTCACGGAGATAGAGCATTTCTTCGGCGCCGGATGATTGACCGGCGTTCATACCTTTACGCATGATATCAGCGATATTGCCGATATTATCATATTTTGTGAGACTATCGTATTCTGGTCTGTTGTAGATATATACCATGCAACCGTCAGGATCCTCCGCGAGCATGGTATCGATATAGGGATCTAAGTATGCGGGCTCAGGCTCAGGCATGGAGTCTTCAGCAATTTCCACGTCCCCGTATACATCGATCGCAAGTGCGCTAACATTCTCATCATCAGCGGCAGCTATCGCCTCGCCGGTATTGCCTTTGCAGATGATCTCTATGGTATCACCGAGATTCCGTCCGTCATCAGCGGGATAGATGACATAGTCTTCATAGGCGGAGGATGGCGGGAATCCGGGAGTATTATCGTATATCTTATCGTTGTTATCATCGATATAATAAGGCAGCGGCGGCAGAGCGCTGACACCGGAAAAAGCAAGAAGGTTCTCCGAACAGAATCTCTTACTTTCGTTCCGGATACACTCATAGAACTTTTCCGAATAGCCTACAATATATCTGAACTGAGCATCTGTGATATCCTCAAAGCCGTAGCCGGGATACCACTCGTTCATCCTCTTTGTCGTTCCTTCCGTTTTTTTCAGGAAATACGGATCCTCGGAATCGCGCATAAACCTTCCGGCCTTGTCGCATTCCTCCCTTATCTCGTCCATATTTGTGAGCTGATAGCGGACGATCAGTTTAGTCGGCTCCTTTGCCTCCTCCGGATAGTTACTGAGCCAATAGTCGAGGCTGCACATTTGCCAGTCAGGCATATAATAGACGAAGATCTTTTCGGGCTCGTATACGTAGGGTGTGCCGTCCTCGTTCGTGGGGGGCTCTGTGGGGCCTGTCGGGGCGGAGTATCCGGGAATGGTGAAGTCCTCCTCATCAAAATACGGCAGAATGGTCGGATAGGTCGGATCGGTGACCGCCATCGTCATCTGAACACCCGATACAGGCGACGGTACCGGAGAGATGTTTGCTGCCGAAGCGTAAACGGATGCGGCTGCGGATGAAAGCAGCACTGTGGATGTTAGTACAGAAATGATAGCTTTATTATTCATAATAATACCTCCTTGAAGAAGTTGAGTCTTCTAAAGCGCTTCTGTAAAATAAATGTCAGAAAAGTGCCGACTTTTTTTCAGAAATTGTCAATGTGACAGATCTTTGTATGCCTGCACAAATCCACACTGGGAATATTGTCAGAAATAAACAAAGGACTGCCGGGGCAGTCCTTTTTGCATATTATTCGGGTTTGTCGCCTATGCGGCGGTTTATGAAGCGTGTGCGGAGCTTTGAATACACTATCCTCTGCTCGCTGTAAAGGCCTCTGTAGCCGGAGAGCATATAGCTGACGGCACAGGCCACGATGAAGAAGGGGAGCCCCTGTCCGCCGAAGAGCTCGACGCTCAGTATTATGGAGGCTACGGGACAGTTGGTAACTCCGCAGAAGAGTGCCGTCATGCCGACTGCCGCACCCATGGATACGGGCATACCCAGCAGGGCTGAGAGCACGCTGCCGAAGGAGGAGCCGATGAAGAACACCGGGAATATTTCTCCGCCCTTGTAGCCGGAGCAGAGCGTTATGACGGTGAACAGCAGCTTTATGGCAAAGGCGAGCACAAAGGGGCGCTCTTCAAATGCCCTGAGTATCATCGCTCCGCCAGTGCCGTTGTAGTCGTAGCTGCCGACGGCGAAGGTCAGCGCTATCACGAGGATGCCGCCGAGACCTGCGCGGAGGATATGGTTCTTTATCTTGCGGAAGAGCTTCAGCGTAAGGCTCATGGAGGCGCAGAAGATGACGCTGAGTATTGCACAGAGCGCTCCGAGTACGGCGGTTTTCAGATATCCGGCCGGAGCGGCTGCGGGCAGCTCCACCGTCATGGTGAGGTGGGTGATGCCGAACAGCGAGGAGATGTAGCTTGCGGTCAGGGCAGCCACGGTGCAGGGGACAATGGCGGAATAGTAGAAGATGCCTACGCTTATGACCTCCATGGAGAAGAGAGCCGCAGTTACGGGAGTGCCGAAAACAGCGGCAAACATGGCGCTCATGCAGCACATGGTCATTATACGCTTGTCATCGTCATTGAAGTTCAGCTTCCGTCCGGCGAAGGAGCCGAGGGCGGCGCCTATCTGGAGGGAAGCGCCCTCACGTCCGCTGGAGCCTCCGCAGAGGTGAGTGACTACCGAGGCGACGAATATGCAGGCCGCATGGTGTATGCCCATGGTCTTGTTGTCACGCACTGCGAGGAGCACGAGGTTGGTACCCTTATCGTGGCTGTAGTGCATGGCATCGTAGAATACCGAGATGAATGCACCTGCCAGCGGCAGACAGAGCAGCAGCCACGGGTGCTTTTCCCTGAGCGATTCGGCGGTGCCGGAGCAGAGGTGGAAGAGGGTGCCGGTAAGTCCTATGACTATACCTGCAAGAGAACCGATAAACAGCCATTTCACGAAGCTCTTCAGCTCCGGCAGCTCCTCCCTTTTCAGCTCCTTTACCGCATCATTGAGCAGCTTGTTCATATCAGCTGAGTGTCACAGGCAGGCCGTTTATCTCGATAGTGGGATCGTCTATGTCGATGAGCAGGCAGCGTCTGCCGTCAACTACGCTGGTACGCACCTTGTCAGCCGCAGAGGGCTTTATATTCACGGTTATGCCGGGTGCAGCAAGGACTGTCTTGTTCTCGACGAGGTTGGAAACGGTGAGGGGAGTCTTGTTGCAGACCTTCTCGAATACCGGCTCGACCATATCCACTCTCTCCTGTGCCACTCCTATATCGGTGAGGATGTCCCTGAGCTTTATGTCATCAAGGACGGTGCGGTCGGTGTCGTCCTTGTTCTCGTCAGCGACCTCCTGCAGCTTTTCGTTCACGGACTTTATGACCATATAATCAAGGTCGTCTCCCACAACGCTTTTCAGTATGCTCTGGAAGCTGGATTTCTCGTTCTCGGCAGACATGACGAAGGTGCAGCCGAGTACGTCCTCAACTACCGAAACATTAGGCTTTGAAGCAGAGCGTGTGTAGTACATGACGTGGTTCACGTCAGGGGAGCGGTTGCTGAATACAGGGTAGAGGAAGCCGTCGGAGGGCGCCTTGCTGATGATGAGCTCGGTGTTTATCTTCTTGCTGATCTCGTTGTTGAAGGAGTCGAAGACAAAGCCGTCGCTGCCCGTATTCACGGGGCATATCGCTGTGAGGAGGTATCTGTATATCTCGTCCTCGCCCTCTGCGAACTCATCGTTCTTGTCCTTGCGGCGGATGGTGTATACGCAGTAGGCGGTGATAACCGCAAAGGGACCTTCATAGGCAATATTGTTTGCTATATGGTTGAGGAAGTTCTCACAGACCGTCTCGTCCTTGAGCTCGGATTTCAGCAGGCTGTAGAGTATCTCCTGCGGCTTGCCCTCCTCGTAAGCCTCGTTCGGGAATTCGTACTCAAGGAACGATTTGCCCACATTGGTGTTGAGTACCTTTTTCAGCGTCTCGTCGTATACATCGTGCTCCTCGACCGGCATGGTCAGGCAGGAGTTCACGGTATGGCAGCGGAGGTTCTTCTCGGCGTCAATGAAGCCGGTGAGAACTCTCTCCATGATGAAGAATCCGCTCTTGTCGGAAAAATTCTTCTTTATCTCAGATGTTTCCTTCTTGTTCATATCATTCTATCCTTTCTGATTATGTGCTCAGAGACTGAGCATTACCTCTGCGAGCTTTATATCCTCGGGCGTGGTTATCTTGATGTTGGTGTAATCGCCGGTGGTCATGGCTACCTTGCCGCCGATAGCCTCAACGAGCTGGCAGTCGTCGGTGAAATCAAGGCCGTGCTCAAGGGCGAAGTCGATGCCCTCAAAATAGAGGGAGCGTCTGAACACCTGCGGCGTCTGGGTTATGTAGAGGGATTTTCTCGGGGGAGTATCGGTGATGAGGCCGTCCGATACGGTCTTGATAGTATCCTTGACCGGCACTCCGAGAGTTGCGCCGCCGAACACGGAGGCGTCCTTTATGGTGCGCTCGATGTGCTCCGGCTTTACAAGGGGACGTGCGCCGTCATGGACTGCGATGAGCTCCGTCTCCTTTGATATGCACTTCACGCCGTTGATCACACTTGCCTGACGGGTATCGCCGCCGGTGGTGCAGGTCTTCAGCTTGGTGATGCCGGCGGCCTCTGCCTCTGCCTGTATGGCAGGGATATCGGCCTCACGGGCAACTATTATTATCTCCGAAACGCTCTCGCATTTCTGGAAGGCCTGCATGGTCACGCCGATGACGAGCCTGTCTCCGAGGGGGAGGAGTATCTTGTTAACTCCGCCCATACGTGTGGAATTTCCGGCGCATACGATTATAACAGATGTGGTCATAGCTCTCTCCTGTTCAGTCCTCTGAGGGCGCAGTCGGGGCAGTTCTTATGCGGAGCTCCGGCAGCACGGTCAGAGTGTGGTAGTAGTTGAATAAGCCGTCCTCGGCGGAAAGGTCGTTCTCTCCGGAGGCGGGCGGCGCGAATATCCTGAGTGCGAGGTCGGCGGGGCCGTTCAGTCTGCTGCCGAAGAATGCAGGCATCAGGTCGATGCACCTTGCCTCCGGCGATTTGTAGAACCAGCGCCCGTTTATCTCGAGCATGAGGTTGGAATCGTCGCTGAATATGGCTTCAAGGAATACGGGATCTCTTTCAAGATGCACAGGTATCTCAATGCCCTCTGCGTCCTCGGAGCTGCCCCATCGCAGCGTTACGGGGAGAGAGACCTCTCCGGCGCGTGTCATGGACGGCATGAAGCACTTACGTCTGATGATCTCACGGAAGGTCTCCATGACCGGCTGCTCCGTTCCGACGGTCGGATCATTGGGATCCTGTATCTCGAGACCGAGTCTTCCACGGTCACGGAACTGATAGAAGCAGATGCCGTCGAGCCAGTGATCGCTGTCCGCTTCGAGCCTGTCGCAGAAGAGCCTGATCATATCGCACTGCTCATAAGGGCCTGTAACATCGCCGTCGGCGTTGAGCTCGCTCATCACCATGGGCTTGTATGCGCCTCCGCAGAGCTCGCTGAAACGCTTTTGACTGAGCTTTGCGGCTGTGTAGATATAGTCCACGCTCCAGCGCTTGTGGGAACTGCCGCCGGGCTCGGCGACATCGAAGGGCCAGCCCCAGTGCAGAGCCATATACTTATCCACCGACCATACATCAGTCTTGCGGACGGCTTCGGCAAATTCCTTCTCCATGACGATCTCATCGGGCTTTGAGAGATCCTCGACGCCGCCTATGCAGAGGATAGTCTGTACGTTGGGAGCCTCCGCCTTTATCACGCGGCAGGCACGGCAGTAGAAATCAGCGACCTCCTGATAGCTTGCCCTCTTGTTGAAGGAGAACCAGTTTCCGGTGGCTTCGTGGTTGATACGCAGGAAAATGCGTCCGAAGGGGCGCAGGTCGCGGCCTATGGCGGCAAGCATCTCGTCCGTCACAGCCGGATCTATGGTGAGAGTCAGGGTAACGTCCTGACCGTGGCGGCGGATGTCACGCATACAGGTAAAGGGCTCGCTGTCGGTGCTGCCCCCGATACCGCCGAGGTAGGGGAAGTAGTCGTCGTAGGGATAGCCCCAGGGCTCGTTCACTCCGGCATCCTTCATCGCTTCGGATATGCGTGCAGGCCAGTGCTCGTCAAAGGGGTAGTAGCAGTACATCAGGGATATGCTACGCATAGGCCTTCCGAGACGGCTAAGTATGTAGTCCTGTCCGACATACTCGCCCCGCTCGCTGCCGTCGCCGAGGTCAGCGGCACACTCCGCCTTTCTCATGACGATGCTGTAGATATTGCTCATGGATATCTCCTTTCGGTATGATGTCTGTCCTTATTATTATAATATGACAGGAGCGCGATGTCAACTTTACGGGAGGAAAAAGCGTTATTTTAAGCTGTTAGCCTTTAGCCGTTAGCTTGTAGTGATGGATTCAAAAACTTGCAACGCTCTCCATGCTGCCCGTGCGATAGCCGGTTTTAGTCTGCTGGTCTTAGAAAGCAAAAGCTGACAGGAGGGGGATAAGGGGCAAGGAAGGGGGAGTCCAGAGGGGGAAAACTGGGGAAGGGGGAGGGTGTCAGCTTTTACTGCGGTTTTCTTTCCTTCCCCCAACTCCCCTGGTTTCCCCCTCTGGCAGTCACGATGCAGGTAAGAATTATTGTTACGGGAAGGATAGAAAGAATTATTTTTACAGGTGTAACCGTTACATAACGGACAATTGCCAAAGAGGAACACCTCCGGGGGCAAGAGGGAGGGAAAAAGAAAACCGCAGCAAAAACCGGCATTTCCCTCCCTCTTTCGCCTGACAGGCGCCCGTCCCCTCTGTCAGCTGCGCTGACATCTCCCCGCCCCGCGGGGAGTCACCCTTTCGGTTTTCCTCTCTGGACTCTCTTTTCCCTCACCCCCTTTCTCCCTCCCTTTGCCGGTTTTTGCTTTGGCTCAGACACGCAGGCTAAAGCCGGCTATCGCACGGGCAGCATGATTGTAAGAGGCGCGTTAGTCAGGTATGTGGAACGCCGTACCTACAGCCGGAGGCAGCGGGCATAAATAACCACCTCAGCAACACTATACACACAATGAAAATCACAGCCGATTATACCCACCGGATATAACGGCCTGACGCAGATTTATCAATTCATCATTCTGTAATATTTTGCCGGAAATCTATTGACAGAACAGCGGAAAAAGTGTATAATATAAGTGTTGTATTAATTTGCAGAAATATTACTACTGGCAGTAATGCAGCATATTAATTAATTTATTTAAACTCAGGCCCGGAAACAGAGATCAGAGGCCTGATATATAGTGTGACGGATAGATACCGGACATCCATGTACCGGATAACTGAGCATAGCTGAAAGCCAATCCCCACGGCGGCTGCCGTTGGCTGACAGGGGCTCTGTAAGCATGACCATTTCGGCATACATTAGAAAAATTAAATATTTGCGGCAGTTACCGCCTTTTTAGTAATAGTTTGATAATACAAACTAATTTAAGAGGAAAAGGAGGTAATGCACTGTATGATCTTTATCGGAATCCTTATAGGCCTTTTTGTCGGAGGCATCACTGCTTTTATCATCTACACAAAGTCGAAGGAAACGTACTATGCCAAGGGTGTGCTCGACGGTGTGGAAAGGCGCAAGCGTGATGCTGAGGCTATAACAGGCTCCGCGGAGGAGCAGGCCAAGCGTATTGTAGAGGACGCTGAGAAGGACGCAGACAACAAGAAGAAGAGCGCCCTTATCGAGGCAAAGGATGAGATCCACAAGCTCCGCACTGAGGCGGACAAGGAGATCAAGGATCGCAGAGCAGAGCTGTCACGTCAGGAAAGACGTATGCAGCAGAAGGAGGAGAATCTCGACAAGAAGACTGACAACCTTGAAAAGAAGGAGGACTCTCTCAATCAGAAGTTAAAGTCCGCCGATGAAAAACTCAAGGAGGCTGAGCAGATCAAGAAGAGCCAGCTTGACGTCCTCGAGAGGATCTCTGAATTCACACGTGACCAGGCAAAGGAATACATAATCTCAAAGCTGGAGGACGACCTCGTTCACGAGAAGGCTGTCAAGATCCAGACCTATGAGCAGCAGCTCAAGGATGAGTGCAACGAGAAGGCAAGGAGCTATATCTCGCTCGCTATCGCAAAGGTAGCAGCAGATCAGGTATCCGAAGCCGCAGTATCAGTCGTACCGCTGCCCAACGACGAGATGAAGGGCAGGATCATCGGACGTGAGGGAAGAAACATCCGCACGCTCGAGACACTTACCGGAGTTGATCTTATCATTGATGATACTCCGGAGGCTATCACGCTTTCATGCTTTGACCAGATCCGCCGTGAGGTGGCAAGGATAGCTCTTGAGAAGCTCATTGCTGACGGACGCATCCACCCCACACGCATCGAGGAAATGGTAGACAAGGCTAAGCGCGAGGTGGAATACCGTATCAAGCAGGAGGGAGAAAGAGCTGTTATCGAGACCAATGTTCACGGTATCAATCACGAGCTCATCAAGCTCCTCGGCCGTCTGAAGTTCCGCACGAGCTACAGACAGAATGTCCTCGATCATTCTATCGAGGTATCAAAACTCTGCGGTGTACTTGCTTCAGAGTTGGGCGTTGACGCTAATATCGCAAGACGTGCAGGACTTCTCCACGATATCGGTAAGGCTCTTACCTCCGAAATCGAGGGTTCACACGTACAGATTGGTGTTGACGTATGTAAGAAGTATAACGAGAGTCCTGTTATTATCCACGCTGTTGAGGCTCACCACAACGATGTTGAGCCGAGAACTGTTATCGCCTGTATCGTACAGGCTGCCGACGCAATCTCCGCTGCAAGACCTGCTGCAAGAAGTGAGAACTATGAAAGCTACATCAAGCGTCTTCAGAAGCTTGAAGAGATATGCAAGTCTTACGACGGCGTTGAGAAGTGCTTTGCCGTGCAGGCAGGACGTGAAGTCAGGATCATGGTTATGCCGGAGATCATCAACGATGAGAAGATGGTCATTGTGGCAAGACAGATCGCTCAGCAGATCGAGACTGAGATGGATTATCCCGGACAGATCAAGGTCAACCTCATTCGTGAGAGCAGAGTATCTGACTACGCAAAATAAGCGATCATGCGGACGGTATTATCCCGTCCGCTTTTTTCTTACAAGGAGCTGATATGATGAGACATAATAAACTTGTTGCCGCCCTTCTCGGTGCGGTCATGGCTTTCAGTGCTGTTCCGGCAGCTCATACTGAAGCCTCATGGGACTGGAAAAGCATAGGATGTATGGGTGACCTTGACGGTGACGGGAAGCTCACACAGAATGATCTTTCGCTTCTGAACGATCATCTGCTCGGAAAGACGCTGCTCACCGAACAAAACGCCTACAAGACCGGCGGCAGCTACATAGGCATCAACGGCGCAGACGGCTTTGAATCCGGTGAGTATCTCATTACTGCCGATATCAATCAGGACGGGGCTGTCGATACCTTCGATCTGGTGCTGATGAGAAAGCAGATATCACAGAACACCTCGTATACCGTATGGAGATGGGATTACTCATCGGACGATCTGCCGGAGCTCCAGACGCCTCCGGATTTCATGACTCCGCCCATATACCCGCTGTATGGTTCGATGCCTTCTCAGGGCCCGGCCAAGCTGCTGATATTCTATGTTGATTTCCCGGATTGCAAGTACGGCTATGAGCCGACCGAGGAGGAGATCGATAAGGCAGCCTTCGGCGACAAGGATATGTTCAGCGAACAGTATCCGTTTGAATCCATAAAGGCCTTCATGAAGCGTGCCTCCAAGAACTCCATGGATCTCAGCGGACGCTCCTACCGTTACACCACGAAGCATGAGAAAGCCTACTATGAGAACGACAAGTATCATATCAAGCTCATCGATGAGCTGACTGACGTTTTCGGAAACAGGATAGACTTCTCGGCCTTCGACGGTGACAGGGACAATGTAGTCGATTCGATACTCATTTCTGTGCCGGAGAAGGCGGGCAGCACCCACTGGTGGCCGGTAGCCGGCATCTACGGCGGAGACAAGGATATGGTCGGCGATAATATCCGGATAGATCATGTCATAGTCGGCAACTCGCAGATAGATTCTTCCACCGACAGCTCCGGTTTCGTCAGCAGCTACTGCCATGAGCTCGGACACTGTCTCGGACTTCCGGATTACTACCTCTATACCGAAGAAGGCGATGACGATTTCCAGGGTATGCACGGCACGGCAGGCTTTGAGCTCATGGACGATGCCAACTGCGATTTCGGCGCCGCTTCCAAGCTGATGCTGGGCTGGTACCGGGAATGGGATGTCATAGTATGGGATCCGAGAGATCCTGAGTTCGTGCCCGGACTGTTCAACGCACAGTCGGATGACGGCAACTGTCTTGTCATACCCAGAAAGAGCAGCTTTGACGGCAACTGGTTCTCCGAGTTCTTCATAATCGAGTATACCACACTCAAGGGCAACAACAGCGGACTTACACCGGAAAGCGTCGGCTGGTGGAGAAGAGTAGGCGAGGGCGTAAGGATATACCATGTCAGCGCTGAGCTCAACGATAACTATACCTACCGGTCATGGCGCTATGCCAGCGGAAATGATGAGGCCACCGACAACGACAAGGGCAGACGCTTCATCAGGCTCGTCGGAGAGGGCGAAGATCTGACGGACAACCTCTTCCACGAAGGCGATGTAATAGATTCCTCCACACCCGGCTTCGCATGGTACAACGAGTACGGCGCTGCCGATGTGCCTGTCGGATTAAGGCTGAGGATCAGCAAGAGCTACGATATGTATGAGGTATCTGTGGAGAGAGGATAAAAAATACGAAAGGAAAGAAAATGGCTAAGCAATTATTCAATTCAACTGAAAAATCAAACTTCATACTCAATATGACCGAGGAGAAGTATTCAAAGCTGGCTGCATGGGGACTTCTTGCCGCCTGCTTTATGACCTCGCTGTTCACGATAGTGCCGGAATGCACTGACAGCGGATTCTATACCCTTGTTTCGGGAGGCCTTGCAGTTGCCGGAGTGTACTGCATAATAATGGCTCTCATATCCTTTATGAAGGGGTATGTGGAGAAGAGGGTGATGTTCCCGGTCATCTCCTTCGGAGTTATCGTCGCATGGGGCGTTGTATCCCTTATCAACTCCTTCGATCCTATGGTATCTCTCTACGGTTTTTCCGGCAGAGGTGAGGGACTTCTTGCGATACTCTTCTATTTCTGCTTCTTTGTGACAGGTATCTCACTGAAGCGTGAAGGCTCCATGATGATATTCCTCGGCGGCATCATCGGTACCGGTGTGCTCAATGCCGTATGGGGACTTATACAGGTCTTCACAGGCGCTCTCAGCAACTATAAATATCTCTCTATCGAGATCGAGGCTCATGCAGCCTCCGGACTTTCACAGTCGCCTGTATTCCTTGCCATGCTGCTCAGCCTTTCGCTCACGGCAGCTCTCATGGGTGCGGTACTGTTCAACGAAAAGAAGAAGCGTATACTTTGCATAGCAGCGGCCTGTCCTATGGCACTGGTCATGGTGTTCACCTATTCCCTGGCCGGCTGGTGCGGTCTGGGCTTTGCGGTGCTGGCAGCTCTTGTGACGGTATTCGCCTCCGGCTCTCCTAAGAAGCGCCTTGCTTCAGTGCTTGCTGCGGCAGTTCCCGCTGCCCTCGGTGTTATCATCGTGCAGGCCGGACTGATCGGTTCTCTCAGCGGTTATAAGCTCTACGACGGCAGGATAGTCTGGTGGGCTGATTCCTACTACCGCCTTTCCTCAAGCGGTGAGCCTGATACATCGGTAGTTGACCTTGATGATACATTCGATGTATACTATACACTCAACAAGAAGACCATGAACGTCATCTCCAACTATCCGCTCACAGGCACCGGCCCCGAGCAGCTCGTATACCCGCAGCTCTACAAGAAGGAGATCGCTCAGGGTGCTGCGGTGGACGACATCAGAGACATTATCATCACCAACAAGGGCACCTTTGACAAGGTATACAACGAGTACCTCTACTCGGCAGCAACAAGGGGCATACCCTCTGCGATAGCTCTCTGTCTCGTTCTTCTCTCCGTGCTCATACTCAGCTTCCGCAACATGAAGAGAAAGAACTCAGTGACCGGCCCCATACTCTTTGCCCTTACGCTCTGCGGAACGCTCATATTCCTCGTCGGATGCAGCAATACGGCATTCTCGCCGGTATTCTGGTCAGCAGCAGGCGCAGGCTGCGTCGAGCTCAACAGCAGGATAAAGGCTAAGGACGATAAGGAGAAGAAGGACAAAAAGGAAAACAAATCCCAAAAGGAAGACAAGGACAAGAAGGCAGAAAAAGCCAAGAAGTAATAACAGAGCCCCGGAGAGATCCGGGGCTTTCTTGCTGTTTCTGTCAGGTGAGAAGAGTGCCGCTTATCACAAGAGTGCTTGTGCCGGGGCGGACGCTCCATACGCCGGTATCGGGATCCTGTGAGTATTCCGCAGCCGGTACGGTTATCTGACCGGGTGCGGAGGTGAATATGCCCTCCGCCATACAGTAGCTGTAACCCGTGCCCTCCTGTATGGGTACGCCGTTGAAGCTCACCTCGCTGATGCTGAGGACGGGATCGAATACATCACGGAACTCGGCTGTTTCGGGAGCTGTTACGGGATCGCTGCCGTAATTCTGAATGATGAAGGTGTAGGTCACTTCTCCGTTGCCGGAGACTGCCGACGGGGTGAGGGACTTGCTTATGGCAAGGTCGGGCGTGCCGTCATAGCGCACCTGTGCGGAGTCATTGAGGGCTTCGGGAAGCCTTGGACCGGAGAGAGAGGCTGTGTTGACTATCTCAGCATCGCTTCCGAGAGGGGCGTAGGTGTTGGTGCGGGCGGTATAGATGATGACTGCGCTGCCCTCTGCCGGAACCGTAAGGCCTGAGAAGATGAGACCTGCGCCGGTATAGCTCACCTGTACGGGCTGCTGTATGCCGTTGACGTAGAGATCGGCCGAGCCCTCGTCGTAGACAAGGGGCGTGAGAGTTACAGGAGCGTTGTCCTGATCTTCGCTGCCCGGCGTGAAGCTGTAGCTGCCGAGGTCATCGGTCACGGTGAGACCGGTGTGATCCTCGCTGCCTGTGTTGACTATGGTTATGGTGTAGACGATGGTGCTGCCGCCGGTGTAGTTCTCTGTGACGGCTGTCTTTCTGAGCGAGAGGACTTCGATTATCTCGCCTGTGATGATATTTGAACCGGTGACGTTACCGTTGTAGGATATCGTCGCCTGATTGTAGAATACTGCCATGATGATACCTCCTTCGGACGGTCATCCGTCCTGCTTCATTATATTCCGCCGGAGACCGGGACGTGAAAACGCGGAGGCTTCAAGGACTATACCTATACAGCAGTTTATACCTTTTATCGGGAGGAACCTTTCTGAGGAAAGGTTCCCCCGAACCCCCTCCAAAGACTTTCAATATGAATTTATCCCCCATAGGTCATGACCTATGGGGGATAAATTCACGCTGAAAGTTTTCGGAAAGGAGTTTGAGGGAAACCCTTTTTCAAAAGGGTTTCCCTCAATAGAATGTGCAAAGTCTGTTATATGGGTATAGTCCTTGAAAACGTCCGCATCTCAGCGCCAGAATTCAAAGAGTCTTCCAAAGGTCATTACCTTTGCCTGCCATTCAGCAGGGAAAAGGGTAGCCGGTGAGGAGTAGGTGTATACCTGTACGAAGTTCATGACGAGTGAAACGATGCCTGCGCCTATCATAAGAGTATTGATATGACGCTGGGTATTCTCCTTGCAGCGTTCCCAGATAACGAACATGATGACCAGTGAACCGAGTATCAGCTGCCATGCGAAGTCGCAGCAGTAACGGGTGCCGTAGCCGCTCTCCCAGATAGAGAATATGATGATGAACGGACATACGATGCAGACTGCGGCGAGGAGTATGGAATAGAGGCGCTTGTTCCTGCTGTCGGATACTCTGTATGCGCGGCAGGTCTGTGAATATGCGGTTATGGGGAGGGCTCTCCAGAGAAGGCCGAGAGCCGCGCCTGTGGCGATGAAGTAATAGCCGTTGGCGTTGAAGGTCTTTGCGCTGCCTGCGAGCATGAAGGGGAAGTGCTCACTGAACTCGGGGTAGGCGAGTATGTAGCTGTATATGCCGAGCAGTGCGAAGTGTGTGTGGTACTGTGAGTTGATGAAGTCATTGATAGTCAGTGAATACTGGATACCGAAATCAAGGGGATTGCCGAAGCGCACCCAGTTGTACCATACCTGAATGGAGCCGATGAGCACGAAGGGGAGAAGGGCGCAGAGGAAGTAAGGGAGAAATACGTTACCGTTCTTCTTGTCCTTCTTGTCAGCCTTGGCGGAGTCCTTTTTCTTGTCCCCGGTTGTGTCCTTTGCAGCCTTCACGGGAGCTTTGCCTTTCTCCTCGCGGAGCTTCTTGTATCCGGCGTAGATGAAGAGGAGAGCTGCCACGCAGTATACTGCCAGTGTGGGACGGCAGAGGACCGCCATGCTGAGACAGGCTGTTGATATAGCCAGACGGACGTTGCTTATCTTTCCGCCGCCTATGACGTTGGAGCTTACCATGAAGTATGCACCTGCGACTGTCCAGAAGAAGCCGGAGGCCTGTGCTATCTCGTAGAAGTTAGCATAGTAGCAGTTGAAGAATGCTCCTGTGGACATCTGGATTATCGCAAGTCCGATGAATACCATTGAGCCGTTCACCTTTGAGAAGAACTTGTCCGCGAAGGCAAGGTACATCAGGGTGAGGAATACGATGCCGAATGCGGTGTAGAGCCATACTGCCCAGCTTGAGGGGAAGTAATAGCCTGTGAGCTTGTGGTAGGGCAGGAAGAGGGTGAGCACAGGGCCGATACCGTAGTAGGAGTAGTACTTGCCCTCAAAGAGAAGGTGATCCCACGGATAGGCGCCTATTTCATTTGTTCTCTGGCTCCAGTCGTAGGGGTTCGGCAGAGCAAGGAGCTTCGGGTTCATGGGGATATCAAGATCCACGCGGCCTGCCTCGAAGGCATCAACTATCTCCTGGGAGATCTGGTTGCCGGAGAGAGACTTGAAGTCCTTTCCTATGCTGTGGTTGGGATCGGTATATCTTGCCATATTGGTCAGGAAGAGGGAGACGAGGACGAGAGCGGCAGTTAGACAGCAGGAAGCGGTCTTTACAGCCTTCTTTTTCAGCTCGTACCTGTTCCTGAGCAGCTTGTCCGAGCTTAGTGCATAGATGAGCAGGCAGCCAAGGTACATGATAAGGAAGCGGGTGAGGGAGAAGCAATACTTTATAGGATAGTTTATTAATATCGTGCCGATGCCGATGAGATCGCCGGCGTCAGCATTGAAGGATATCCTGAGATCTGATACCGGACCGGAGAAGTTGCAGGGGATGGTAGTTGATCTCTCGTCTCCGGCGATGATGTCAGCTGAGGCTATACCGTAACGGTAGGAGCCGGACTGAGTCGCATCCTTGATATCGATATTGACGTGAAGGACACTGTTGCTGGTGGATGCGATCGGGAGAGTAAGAGTGCCTATCTGCTTATTGATACCTTTGAATTCAAGAACACAGTTTCCCTCTCCGGAGTTCATGGCTGAACCCGGCGCATAGACCTCTATGTTCTCAGTGTAGGCTGTTTCCGGAGCAAGCTCAGCTTTCGGATAGTCGCCGCCCAGCAGATGAACGGCATTCATGTTGAATACGCCCATCTCTATCAGCAGCACCACAAGGCAGGAGCGGATAAGGAAGGCAACATGATCGGAGCGTTCTCCGAAGCGCTTACGGAATTTTTCGTTGTTCTTTATACCGCGCGACATCCACAGAAGGAATACCAGCAGTATTAGCAGGATGATATACACGATCGTCATGGTCAGATCTCCTTTCGGTTTTCGGCATGAGCCGATATATTGTTGATACTATCACAAATCAGTGATACAGAGGTGACACAGGAGTGACAGGATTGTGAAAGAGACGCAGAAAAGCCCGCAGATCAAGGCTGCGGGCTCTGTGATATCATTCAAACTGGTTCAGAACTGGCACGGGCATCTCAAAGGAACTGTTGTATACCGTGTTCTGGAGCTGATAGAGCAGCAGCCTTTTGACGCCGTATTCCTCCCAGTAAACAGGAGTACCATAGGCATCAATGACAAGTGTCATGCTGATATTAACTCCGGTGAGGGTAGTGTATGATGCGTGGAATGAAGTGACACCTCCGATTTTTTCGATACTTGTTTTGAGATTATCGATGTCCTCGTCCCTGAGGTTTTCAAGATGCTGGCAGACCATGCGGCGTATGTTCCTGTATTCGAGGGCAGGGGCGTAGAGGCTGCCGTTGGTGAATGCGGTAAAGCCGTTCTCGTTCTGCGAAACAGCCCAGTTGCTGGATAAGGGATCTATCCTGTTTTTCTTGGTATGCTCAGTGTAGAGGTATTCAATGCCTCCAAACTTCGGATATACAGCAGTAGTCAGCTCTCCGGTATAGCCTACAGCGGGATCGTCTATATAGATGTATTCCTTGTCATAAAGGCTGTCAGACATGGTGTTGTCGATGAAGTACATATTTCCGCTGCCGGAGATGTTGAAAAGCTCGGCGGGATCGAATTTCAGGTCGACGGTTATCTCGGCAGACAGGGTGTTGTATTCTGTTGCAGGCTTTATCAGTGCAAGCTCAGCCATGGCTATGGCATCGTTGTTCAGTTCATGAAGGAGTATATTTGTTACCTTGTCCCAGTCGCCGAATGTGACCTTCAAAGGCTTTGAGCCTGGGGAACTCCTGTCCTGTATATAGCCTTCGGGGTATATATACAGGCTGGATAAACAATATGCTTCACCGCCTGTTTCTTCAAATTGATCAGTATCGTTCCATACAAAGCTGCATTCGTTTATAGCATCCTTCAGTTCCTGCTGTTTGTTCATATTGAATTGGATGACATTGTCATCCTGTGTAGCTCCGATAGGGAGGTAGAGTGCCAGACAGCTCTTTCCGTTAAGCACCCTTGTCAGTTCAGTACCGGAAACCGTTCCCTTGTTCGGATTTGATCTTGCGGCATCCGCTAATGCATCTCTGGGTTCGTCATTTGCCTCAATGTTCTGTGCGATTTCGAGTGCCAGCACATCTTCCTCTACGCTCTTGTCAGCGTGAAGCTGCTCCCGGAGTATGCTTACGACCTTGTCCCAGTCTCCCTCCGCAACACGCTTCAGACGTGAGTCGCTTGAGTAGACCTCCTGTATATAGCCTTCAGTATATATCTCCAGACTGCCTACCATGAATTCTTCGCGCCTCGGGTCAGTGAATCTGCTCTCGTCAGACCATACGAAGCTGCATTCTGAGATAGCGTCCTTGAGAGCCTTTACATCCGTCATGTTGAAGGTCACCGCCCTGTCTTCGATCGAAGGGCCTTTCGGAATGTAAACGGCGGTCGTCCAGTTTTCGTCAAGGCGTTCTGCCATATCGCTTCCGGGCATCGTGAAATACAGATCCTTCGGATCTTTGATCGGTTCAGCCGGCTCGGTCGCTGAGACTGTCGGTTCGCTGTATTCAGTGCCGGGATAGATATTGTCGGGCTGGATGTTCTTTATGCTGTGGAAAAGTGCTCCTGCTGCCACGCAGAGAACGACTGCGGCGGCTATGGCGGCATATCTGCCGAAGCTTCTTCCTTTGGAGCGCTCAAATCCGTCTTCGATGCAGGTGCTGTACTCCTGAGGCGTGGCGGAGAGCATTTCCTCCATGTTCTTCTTAAAGCTCTCCGTGCAGCTAATCTTGTCAAGAGTATTCTTGTAATCTCTGATATTCATATCGTTACCCCCTCCTCTTCAAGCTCGATCCGCAGCTTTTCGCGGCCTCGTCTCAGCAGCGATGAGACAGTGTTCTCGCTCCTGTCCAGCATATCTCCGATCTCGCGGGTGTTGTAGCCCTCGTAGTAGTAAAGGTACAGCACTGCTGCATACTTCTCCGGCAGCCTGCTGAGAGCCTCCCTTATCTCGTTCTCGGCTTCATTGAATACCGGATTTCCCGGCATCTCAGGTATATCCTCAAGAGAGCCTGTCCTGCTGACACGGAAGCTCTTCCGGTAGTTCAGACATCTGTTCATAGTACACCGGAGCAGCCATGCGCGGAGATGATCGTCGTCGGTGAAGGTCTCCTGTTTTGAATGGAGCGTAAGAAATACCTCCTGAGTTATGTCCTCAGCCTCGGCATAGCTTCCGCATCCGGCGTAGGCTGCGCGCAGCACATCGTCTCCGAACTTACGGAAGGCGTAGAGTGCTGTGTTTTCATTTTTGTTCATGGCTTTGCCCCCTTTCACTATATAAACAACTGTGACGGCTCATTCCGTGCATTCATGTGTTAACAGAAGCTAACCTGTTGCCATTACGGGCGGTCTGTGGTATAATACCAGATAAGGAGTGATGAGAAATGGATATTTCAAGGCTTGAAAAGAACCTTACCGACAATATACATGAGGCACAGCTGAAGCTCGGCTATGACGGCCGTCCAATGAGCCTCAACTACACTCTTGCCTCTCTCAGGCATCTTGCCGGAGGGGAGTGGAGCGACGAGGCATGGGAGAGCTTCCGTACTGCGGTAAAGCCCCGTCTCGGTGAGCTGGGTATACGTCCTGTGAGCGGAGGGTACTGCATCACAGTTCCGGCGGAGGGTACGGCTTACGTACACGATAACGCCGCTGCTGAGGGCGATTTCATCGCGGAGCTCATAGAAACAGTGCGCTCCCACGGTATAGGTGCCGGCGATGTGATAGACCTCTTCCGGAGGTATTCCGGTAAGGTGGAGGTGCGTGAGCTGAGCGGTGAGGAGGCCGACTATGCGGTATGGTTCGCGGACGGAGAGCCGGATGGCTATATCTACTGCCTGACCGAGGAGCCCTGCATGGGCGGCGGCTGTCATGTGACCTATCACCGTTTCATACCGGAGGATTTTGAAGAGCTCGGGCTTGAATGATACAAAAGCGGACACGCTGAGGGTGTCCGCTTTTTTTGTCAGTCGAGCTTTGTGAAGCGTCTTACGTCGCCGGCCATTTCGGTGAACATGGCCTTCGGGCGCGCCCATGTCTGTCCGTCACTGACGGAGCGGTAGATGACGAGCTCCTCGCCTGTCTCACTGTGGCGGGCGATAGTAACGAGTTCATACTCGCCGCCCTTGAAATGACGGTAGCGTGCGCCGGGGATGAGGGGAGTCTCTGCAGCCTCTGCCGGCTTCTCTGCTGACACAGGCTCTTCCTCCGTCATGCTCTCAGCGACCTCACTGACGAGTATCATGGAGGAGAAGGGCGGCACTTCAAGGCTTATATGTCCGCAGTTTACTGCAAAGCTCCTGCCTGTGAGGACATCGGTCAGTGTCCCGCTGCCGCAGCCGAAATCAAAGGTGTAGCTGTAATCTCCGAGGTTGAGCGCAACGTATATGGTCTGCTCGCCGAGCATCTTTTTGAAAAGGAGCTGCTGGTTGGTTATGGCAACTCTTTCGTATACGCCGTTGCGGAGGGCGGGATAGGCCTTGTATGCCTGTCCCAGCTTTACGATATGGCGGTAGAGACCGGTATTCTCACGCTCCATATCCGCAAGCTGGAGACAGGGGCGGAGGCCGTCATCTGAGCCGTTCTCCTTGCGTCCCTGTATGCCGTACTCACTGCCGTAGTATATGGATGGTATACCGGGCATAGCATACATCAGGGTGTATATCAGCGGAAGGTATGCGGGATTGTTCACGGTGCTGGCAAGACGGTTGACGTCATGGTTGTCCACGAAGTTATACAGGTCGATATTCTTGTAGATACCGCCGTTCATGCCTGACTGGCGGTTTATGGAATAGTCTATCTCGAAGTAGTTCTTGTCATTGTGGGAGGAGTAGAGTCCCTTGTAGCATTCGTAGTTGGTGACGCTGTCGAGCATCTCGGGATTTGCCCAGCGGTTGTAGTCGCCGTGGATTATCTCGCCCATGAGCCAGAAATCCGGACGCTTGCCCTTGCAGAAGCTGCGTATCCTGCGGAAGAAATCAAAGTCGATGCAGTCGGCGGCGTCGAAGCGGATGCCGTCTATCTTGAACTCCTCTATCCAGTAGTTCACCGCATCGATGAGGTGGTCGCATACTCCCACGTTGCGGAGATTGAGCTTGACGAGATTGTAATGGCCGTTCCAGCCCTCATACCAGAAGGGATCGCCGCAGGGTGAAGGTCCGCCGAAGTTGAGGTTCTGGAACCAGTCGCAGTAGCCGCTGGCCTGTCCCTTTTCCTGTATATCAACAAACTGCGGGAATTTCCTGCCCACGTGGTTGAAAACTCCGTCGAGGATGACACGGATGCCGGCCTCATGAAGCTTGTCGCAGATATTCCTGAACGAGTTGTTGTCGCCGAGCCTGCGGTCGATGGTCTTGTAGTCGGTGGTATCATATCCGTGCTCCACGGACTCGAATACAGGTCCGAAATATACAGCGTCCACGTTCATCTCTTTGAGGTGGGGGATCCAGTCGATGACCTTGTCAAGGCGGTAAACGACATCTCCGCCGTCATTGTATTTCGGCGCGCCGCAGAAGCCGAGGGGGTAGATGTGGTATATAATGGCGTCGTCGTACCAGTTCATATTATAAAATCTCCTTTGATATCAGTTTTCGCTGCCTTCAAGGAAGTAAGCAGCTTCCATATCGGCTACGTTTAGAGCGAGTGCAAGGGGGTACATCTCCAGAGCCCTGCCGATGCTGTTCTTGTCCTCAGTGCCGGAAAAGCCCATGTGATAGCGTATCGCAAAGGCCTCGTCACGGGTGAGCCTGTCATCGCCGTAGAAGAAACCGGAGATTATGTATACCGACTTCTCGCCGTGGCCGTAGGGAAGAGTGTCATTTATGGTATAGTAAGGCACCTTCTCCCACTGTCCCGTCACGTCGTTCTTCTTGTTCCTCATCTCGGTGGTATAGAAATTGATCTTGCATACATCGTGGAGGAGAGCTACGATAGCTATGGTCTCCTCGGAGAAATCCATGCCGTAGAGCTCCTTGGTGCGGGGGCGTGAGAGGTAGTCCTTCAGGCAGTGATAGACATTGACGCTGTGCTCAACGAGCCCTCCCTCGTGAGCACCGTGATAGCGCGTGGAGCTGGGAGCTGTGAAGAAATCGCTCTTCTTGAGGTATTCGAGCAGCTTGTCAGCGCCATTGCGTTTTATATTCTCGGTATAGATCTGTATGAATTCTTCCTTTGCGGTCATGGTGATTCTCCTTTCTGAGTTGCTTATAAGGATATTATACCACGAAAGCGTCCATTAATCAATAGGCGATGAAGTCACGCCGGAGTTATCTGGCCAGTATCTCCCTTGTCTGTCCTATCTCACCGTTAAGGGTATATTTCACGGTCACGGTATCTCCTTCTATCTCCGGCAGGCTGCGGTCAAGCACGGAGATATCGCCGGAAAGAAAATTCTTCTCATATACAAATATCTTCTGCATCAGTATATCCTGCTGCTCCTCCGGTGTATAATGCCTTGCAGAGAGGGCGGTCTCAGTGTGCCGCTCGGTGATGATACCCACGGGAAGAGCCTTGCCGGAGAAGGTGAGCATATCTTCTCCGGTCTCCGCTGTGAAGCTGTCAAAGTCCTTATGCGGCGGAGAAAGGGGTATCTCCAGACCGAAGAACCGGAGCCTCCGCCTTACGCTCCCGCGCCCTGTGGGCAGCCATTCCTCTTCCTCCTCAGGAGCTGTGAAGGTGACCTCCTCGGTGTAGGTGCCTCTGATGCTGCCCATGGCGTGATAGAGGGAGGTGAGCCCGTCTTCGCCGGTGACTACGCCGGAGATGAGCAGAGTGCCCTCCGGCACATAGTCTCCGGCTGAGTGCATCTGACTGCCGCTCAGGACAGATACGGAGGTCAGCACGGCGCTGTGTGCCGCCACCACGTTGCAGGGTATCCTGTCGAGCACCATTTCAGGCTTTTCCACTCTCTCCGTCACCTCCACCACGATGCGGCTGCCCGTGCGGTGTATTCCCACCCAGGAGATGCCGTCGATATTCAGCTGAAGGAGGTTCTCGCAGTGCACGAAGTCTATGCCGCGTATGACAGCGCCCCGTCTGATTCCGGTCTCTCCGAGGGCAGCAAGTATAGTCCCGTCGCTGATGCGCTGATTGCCCTCTATCTCTATCTCCGTGATGACGGAGAAGCAGCAGGATACAGCCGCAGCAGCCGCTAATCCTCCCGCCAAAAGGACTACCCGCTTCCGGCGGCGCCTGAGCCATGCGGACAGTGTCGGACACTCGCTGAATTTCAGCTCTATGCGGTATTCTCCGGCCAGACTGCGGAAGCGTTCAAGGTCCCGGCGGTCTATCTCACCGCAGAGCCTTCCGCTGCTGATATGCTGGGCGGAGCAGCGCATACCCCGGCTGTGGGCGGCATTTATGAAGCGGTATAGCTCCCTGCCCTCAGCCTCTATCCTCAGACTGCTTCTCAGCATCATGCCCTGTCCCTCCCTCCGTCAGTTCTATCTGAGCTATCCTGCCGCGTATCATGAGACCGCCTGTGGCATAGTCGTAGGCGCGCATATCCGTTCCCCATATCTCTATGCAGAGACCTCCGGCAATGAGCCGCATGAAGACCTCGTTGTATTCCTCTATCCGTGAGCAGTTCTCTATGAAAAGCTCCCGGTTGCCCTCAAGGTGCAGGCATGAGTCAAGATAGAGCGCCTGACGGGCACGGCTGACAAAATTATCAAGCATGATATCACTCCCCCGGTAATAATATGATGAAGGGGGTGGAAGATATGAAAGAAAAGACAGGGACAGCGCTGAAGGCGCTTGTTACGGCGGTATCGGCAATGTACTGCCTGACTGAGCCTGCTCAGACAAGGGCGGCGGTCTCGGCGGCACTCGGGCGCTGCCTTGACACGGTGATACCCTCGCTGTTTGCGATGATGGCGGTATCATACCTGCTGACGGAGAGCGGACTTGTCAGGGCGGCATCACGTCTGCCGGGGTGGATGACATTTCCGGGCAGGCTTCTTTTCGGCTTCGGGAGCGGCATTATGCCGGTGTTCACGTTCAGTCTGTTCGCCGGATATCCCGTAGGCATGAAGCTGCTTTCGGCGGAGTATGCCGCAGGGAACATCCGGCGCAGTCAGGCGGCTCTCCTTGCAGGGCTCTGTTTCGGGGCGGGGCCGGCATTCGTATACGGCTGTGCAGCGGCGCAGCTCTGCGGCTCTCCGGCAGCCGGAAGACTGCTCATGCTCTCATCGGCCGGGAGCAGTATACTGCTTGCAGCGCTCATATCTCCGCTGACACGCAGGCTGTGCCGCGGGGAGGAAGGAAAGGACTCACACATCCGCCTTGATGCGGCGCTCCTGACTGAGGCTGTGGGCAGCGCCGGACGCTCCATGGCACAGCTCTGCACGGCTGTGCTGGCATTTTCGGTGATATCAGCCATGCTCGGCTCCTCCGGCATCACAGGGGCCATAGCAGATATGCTCACCCGTCTCAGCGGACGACCGCACAGAGAAACGGCAGCCCTTACGGCTGCCTTCCTTGATATCACCGCCATTGGCTCGCTGCCTCACGGCGACCATACCCTGCTTCCGGCAGTGAGCGCGCTCATATCCTTCGGGGGAGTCTGCGTGTTCTTCCAGCTAAGGACGGTATCGGGCGGAGAGATACCTCTGCTGCCGGCGGTTCTTCTCCGTGCTGCATCGGCAGGACTGAGCTATGTCATCTGCCGGCTCGCTCTGCCGTATCTCATGGCAGGGGAGACAGTCTCCGTATCTGTGTCCGGAGCAGTACACCGTGCTGATTCGGTAGTGCCGTCGGTGATGCTGATACTTATGTCGGTCATGGTGATGCAGAGATGCGGCGACAGAACGGAAAAGGGCGGACTGTGAAGTCCGCCCTTGTGGTATTTATTTACTTCTTGAGAGGAAGCTCCTCCTGCTTTACAAGACCTGCATCCACCTTCTGGATGACCATGGCGTCTGTACCTGTGATACCGGTAGAACCGTCGATATCAGCGTTTACAGCACCCTGGGGTGTAAGGGGATACTTGGACTGGTTTGCGATGACCTGAAGAACTGCAACGGCATCGGAAACATTTATTTTTTTGTCGCAATTAGCGTCACCGTAAAGAGTGTCGCCAGTGCTGCCAGAGCCGCCAGGAGCTGAACTGACAGGCTCGGTGGGAGCAGTATCGTTGAGAGGGGCAGTAGCTTCGGGAACTGTGGGTGCATCTGTTGCGGGCTCTGTTACTGTGGGAGTTGTGGGCGCGTCAGTTGCGGGCTGTGTAGCCGGCTTTGTGGGCGGCTGTGAGTTGTTGCCGGAATTCCTCGGTATCTCCTTAACGGAAAGATCGCCTGCTGCGGAAGTACCGTCGGGCTCTTCGCCGTAGTAGAGCTTGCCGTCGATGTATACGGGAACGTAGGGGCTCTTGATGCCGTGAACCACGCCGTCCTTGTCAGTCTCACCCTTTGCTGTGGCAAGAGTCTTGAATGAAGGATCGTTTGATGAATCCCAGCCGCTGCCGTAATCAGGCATTACAAGTGCAAGGAGTATCTCACACTGCTGCATACCCTCGGATACGGGGAGGCAGGCTCTTCCGTCCGGGAAGGTAACTTCTACGTAGTAGATATCGCCGTCATAGTGCTTGATGCCGGAGATAGTAGCCGGTGTTACGCCGTTTGCAGCATACATCTCGGACTGGTTTCTGTCGCAGCGGATAACAACGTCCTCAGGATTCTTTCCTGCTGCCTTGACCTCGCTGAGGTCCATATAGTAGCGGAAGGAAAGGTTATCCTGGCGTCTTGCCGGCCATGCGGAGTGGTTGGTGAGCTTGCAGCTTACTGTCTGGCCTGAGGAATCGCCGGTCTTGGCCTGTACCTCAACGTAGAACTCAGGGCCGTCGTGCTGCTCCTTGGGCGGGAATGACGGATCGGACTGACCGCCGTACTTGTCGATCATCTTGCAGAGGAGAGCTGTGAATCCGGCATTGTAGTCGGTAGCTACCTCGTTGTTGATGTAGTTGTTTCTGTCATCCACATAGGAGCCGTTCTCAGCGGGGCCTCCTACGAGTGCGCCGTAGAGAGTATGGCGGTTCCGCTCGGGAGTATAGATATCGTTCTTCCATGAACCATGAGCACCTCTGTGGTGTGCGTTATGAGCGGACTTTTCGCCGAAGCCTACAACGTAGCTCTGATTGAGCGGGTTGGAGCCGAGAGCGTAGTTGATCTGGTTCTCATAGAATTCCTCAGCGCCTTCGGGGACCTTGTCCTTGAGGATGGTATCGGAAGCAACAGCTACCATGAAGCCGGCAGTCTCAGCATATCTGAGGCAGCCCCAGCTGTCAACGTAGGCAACCTTGCCGTCCATCTTCTTTATAGTGTTGATGAGGTAGTTTATATGCTTCTCAGCGCGTGCGATGTATGTAGCGTCGCCGGAGTTCTGAGCGTAGAGCAGCATACCGCCCTGCATGGTATCGTCCCAGCACTGGCACCAGGTATACTTCAGCTCATCTGAGCCCAGCTCCTTGTCAAGGTTTGGAATATAGGACTTTGCCTTGTCCAGGTAGCTGCTGTCGCCTGTGGCCTTGTAGAGCCAGTTTGCAGACCAGAACAGCTCATCGTAGAAATGGTTTGAACGGTAGAAGCCTGATGCGTTGGAGTCGTTGTAGACAGCATCACTCTTTGATTCGTCTGCCAGCTTGAAAAGGTTCTCAGCGTGCTTTACGTAATCCTTTGTCTTTGAGCTGTCGATCCTGCCGTCAAGGGCAAGGCTTCCGGCAGCCAGAGCAGCAGCCATTCCGCCGAATACGCAGGAGCAGCCCTTTGAAGCTTTAAAGGTCTCACGGGTAGCAGCGTAGGATGTGCCTGCATCGCCCATACCGTACTCATATACCTCAACAGGTCCCCACCATGTATGGTCCATGGTGCCGTTGCCGACCTGGAATACAGCCTCAGTGCCGAGGTCGCAGGCAGCAAGGTAATCGAGGACGAACTCGAGGTTGTTGACGTAGTTCTGCATCTCGCCTGACTGCTCTACGCCGTCGGGGTACTGATAGAGTCCCCATGCCAGCATGGCAGCGGAGTAGGACATAGGAAGGTTGAACTTTACGTGGTCGCCGGCATCGTACCAGCCGCCCTTGATCTCATCGATCATGGTGGAATCGCCTCTCCATTCTACACGGTTCCAGGAGGGCAGGGGGCCTGCCTGCTGGCACTCATAGAAGTACAGCGACATCTGAAGGGCTTCGGCGTAATTGTAGGCGCCGGCAGCGGTTGCGGGAGCAGTCGGTACTGAGCCGACGGAGGCAGCCAGCACAGCGGCTGAAAGCGCTCCCGAAATGAGTTTCTTTATCATAGTACACTTCTCCTCTCATGTTAATTCACAGCCTTTCCGGCTGTGTCCCTCATGTATACTACTTTTTATTTTAATGGATTCTAACAGAAAAGTCAAGTCATTGTCGGCCATTTTATGCGTTTCTGACCGATTATTGCGGAAAGTATGTCCGGCTGCAAACAGAAACAGCCACGGAAGAGAGGACTTCCTGTGGCTGTGATGATATCATATAAAGCGGAGCGCTCCCGAATCCTCCATGAGCTTGAGGAATGTGAAGCGTGCCTGATCCCTGAGCTCAGGCTTTGCCATGTAGTACATATAGGTCTCGATGACGTTGAGCGGACTTGCGGTGCGTCCCTCTATCTTGAACTGCTCAAAGCCCATAGGCACGTACTTCTCCCAGATATCGTCCGGGGAGATATGGGTGCGGAGGTTCTTTATCTCGAAGATGCCGCGCTTTGAGAAGGGGCAGTCACGGTAGTGCTCGTGATCGTACTTCTCCACATCGAAGGGCAGGTTCGGGTGCTTTTTCAGATGCTCGTTGTAGGCTATCTGCTGCTCACCGATAGAGCGGTAATGTGCGGAACGCCTCGGGCAGCCGGGCTCACAGCAGGCGTTTACCAGCAGCTCGCAGTCCTTCTTGCGGGGGAGAGTCTCCAGCACCTCGAAGTTGTTGTTGAAGTCGTAGTCGATAACGACTATGGAGTAATCCTTTGCAAGCTCCTCCTTCAGCGCCTCCGGATCGGTGATGCGCTTGCAGGTAGAGCTGGTGAGCTTGTATTTCGGGTAGTTCTTGCGGATATAGCTCTCAAGCAGCGGTGAGAAGACGATAGCTTCATTGAGACCGTTGTTTGCGAGATTCATTATCATGTTGCAGAAATCGTCGTTGAGGTGCTTCTTCTCCAGCACGGGATTGGTGAAGGTGAAGCGCAGCGGTATGCCTCTGTCGTTGAAGGCCTTGATGACGCTCCTGATGAACTGCTTGTCCACAACGCCGCCCTGAGTCCTGCCGCCGTTCCATATAGCCGGCGGGAACACTCCGTAGAAGGAGGCTATCTCAACGCCCTCACGGAAGAAGTCGGGACGTGCCCTGAGCATCTCCGCGAACATCAGGTTGGTTTTGAAGTTGCCCGAGAAGTCGGGCAGATGGAATCTGACTCTCATTATGTTCCTCCTTTATATCGTCATCCGGCAGCGCAGAAGCCTGCGGCGTCTCCGCGCTCCTGGGCTATGGTATATCCTGCACCCTCGATGCGCCTTTGCAGGCATCCCCTGCATTCGGCAGCCTCCTCACCGGTGCATATCTTGTTGTCGTAGAGGTCGTACTTCTTTCTCACGCTCACGGGGGAAAGATTGGGCATGACTACGTTGCAGCCCGTTTTCAGTCCCTGCTCACGTCCTGTGGGGGAGATAGTTCCGAGGGCTGTGGTCGCCGGCAGCAGTACTTTCGGGAACATGAGTCGCAGTATGCCGAGAAGCCTCAGCGTCAGTGCGAGAGTGCCGCCCTTTTCCTCTGCGAAGGGGGTGCTGTGGTGCGGTACGAAGGGACCTATGCCTATCATCTGCGGCTGTAATCCCTGTAAGAAGCGCAGGTCAGCAATGAGGTGCTTCGTGGTCTGATAAGGTGCGCCGACCATGAAGCCTGCGCCCACCTGATAGCCAAGACGCTTCAGCGTAAAGAGACAGTCCTTGCGCTTTGCAAGGCTCATTTCCGACGGGTGCAGCTTCCTGTAAAGCTCCTCGTCTGCCGCCTCATGCCTGAGGAGGTATCTGTCAGCTCCTGCCTCTCGCAGCAGCCGGTAGCTCTCCTCGCTGCGCTCTCCGAGTGAGAGCGTGACGGCGCAGTCGGGGTGACGCAGCTTTATCTCACGTATAAGGCCGCAGAGCAGCTCGTCCGTGAAGAATGAATCCTCGCCGCCCTGCATCACGAAGGTGCGGAATCCGAGACGGTATCCCTCATCGGCGCAGGCGAGGATGTCCTCCGGCATGAGCCTGTATCTATCCGCATCCCTGTTGCTCCGGCGAATGCCGCAGTACAGGCAGTCATTTCTGCAATAGCTCGATATCTCTATAAGACCTCTCAGAAAGACCTTGTCGCCGTAGCTCTCCCGCCTCACTCTGTCGGCAAGCTCCCTGAGCAGCTCGGCAGCCGCAGGATCGTCCGATTCGATGAGCGCTTCGAGCTCACTGTCCGTGAGGTCGCCTGTGGTGTGGAGTTTATTGATGATCTCTGTCATATATCAGCCTCCGAGGCGTATCATCTCGTCGATGCAGCGCCTTGCTGATGCAATAAGATCATCGTCCATAAGTATCTCAAAGGCATCGCCGTTGTCCATGCCGGTAAGGGTGTTGTATACGTCCGGCAGGGTGGTGAGCTTCATGTTGCGGCATACGATATCCTTGGTGACAGGCCAGAACTTCTTGTCCGGGCAGTCATACTGGAGATGCTCGGAGATAGAGGTCTCAGTGCCGATGATGAATTCCTTTGCATCGGATTTCTTTGCAAAGTCCATGATACCGCTTGTGGAGCCTACGTAGTCAGCGAGCTCTACCACGGCAGGAACACACTCGGGGTGTACAAGGAAGAGAGCGCCGGGATGAGCCTCCTTTGCAGCCTTGGCCTCCCTTGCAGTGATAGCGGCATGAGTGGGGCAGCCGCCGTTGAGGAGCTTTATATCCTTCTCAGGGCACTGAGCCTTTACCCAGCTTCCGAGGTTGCAGTCGGGGATGAAGAGGAGCTTTTCTGCATCGAGTGCCTTAACGATACGCAGGGCGCTTGAGGATGTAACGCATACGTCACATACGGTTTTGAGTGTTGCGGTCGTGTTGATATAGGCAACGACTGTGCGGTCGGGCTCCATTTCACGGATCTGAGATATCATCTCCCTGTCCATCTGCTCGGCCATGGGACATCCTGCGCCGCGGTTCGCAAGGAAGACTCTCTTCTGGGGTGAGAGCATCTTGGCTGTCTCTGCCATGAAGTGTACTCCGCAGAAGATGATGTTGTCGGCGTCTGTCTTTGTGGCATCGACGCTCAGCTTGTAGCTGTCGCCTGTGAAGTCGGCTATCTCCACGATCTCGCGTGCCTGGTAGCTGTGGGCGAGGATGGCGGTATTTGTCTCTTTTTTCAGCTTCAGGATCTTGTCCTGTAATTCGCGTACTGTCATAACGGTTCTCCTTTATATCAAAGTGCTTCTATTATCTTTTCTGTCATTTCCGAGCAGGTGAGAGGAGCAGCATCACTGTCTCCCCTGATATCCGCTGTGCGGTATCCGGCAGCGAGTACCCTGTCAACGGCAGTCTCTATGGTGTCGGCTTCCTTTTCAAGTCCGAAGGAATAGCGCAGCATCATGGCGGCGGAGAGGATGGTGGCTATGGGGTTGGCCTTATCCTGTCCGGCTATGTCGGGGGCGCTGCCGTGAATGGGCTCGTAGAGTCCCCTTGTGCCGCTGCCGAGAGAGGCAGAGGCCAGCATACCTATTGAGCCGGTTATCTGCGAGGCTTCGTCGGAGAGTATATCACCGAACATATTCGAGGTCACGATAACATCGAACTGCGAGGGATCGCGCACAAGCTGCATGGCGGCGTTGTCTACGAACATATCGCTGTATTCCACCTCCGGGTATTCCTCCGCAAGGGCGTGCATGGTTTTCCGCCAGAGCCTTGAGGTCTCAAGGACATTTGCCTTGTCCACGCTGCAAAGGCGCTTCCTCCGCTTCATGGCTGCCTCAAAGGCGGCTCTGCCGATGCGCTCTGTCTCGGTCACGCTGTAAGCCTCCGTATCGTAGGCCTCCTGACCGTACTTTCCCTCGCGGTAGCCGCGGTCGCCGAAGTAGATGCCGCCCGTCAGCTCACGCACGATGAGCAGGTCGAAGCCGTCCCCGACTATGCTGTCCTTCAGCGGTGAAGCCGAGCGGAGAGCAGGGTAGAGCTTTGCGGGGCGGAGGTTGGTATACAGCCCGAGTGCCGAGCGTATCCCGAGGAGAGCCTTCTCCGGCCTCTTGTCGCCGGGGAGGTCATCCCACTCCGGTCCTCCGACAGCTCCGAGGAGCACACTGTCCGATGCGAGACAGCCGCTGACCGTCTCCTCCGGCAGGGGCTGACCGGTGGCGTTGTAAGCGGCTCCGCCGATAAGGCAGGGAGTGAAGTTTATCCTGTGTCCGAACCTTTCGGCCGTCTTTCCGAGCACCCTTACGGCGCTGTCCACTATCTCAGGGCCTATCCCGTCCCCTCTGAGCAATGCTATATTCATTTCCATATATCTCACCTCTTCATCACTGCTGAGCCCGGGAGCAGAGCTTCTCAACAGTCTCCCTGACAGGCTCAAAGCACAGTTTCTGTATTTCCCTGTTCCATTTTCTGCGCTTGCCGGAAAAGGAATAAGGAGTGACTGTGCCGTTTATGGGAGTGCCGTCGGCAAGTATCCTGTCAGCGAGCGCTTCAAGTTCCTTTTCTTCAACACATCCGAGCACCTCAGCCATGTAGAGTATCAGCTCGCCGCATACTATGCGTCTGCTGAATACCTTGTCTGAGTCGGTGCGTCCGCAGTATGACTTCATAAGATGCCACCACTGATGCGGCTCGGCCTTTCTGTGATCGGTGCCGATGCCGACGCTCCGGGCATATTCTATATATCCGCCGGAGATCTGCCTGAAGCCGCCTTTAACGAGGCGGTCAGTTACAGGGCAGGGGGCATTTTCAGATCCGGCAAAAACATCTGCTATCTGTCCGGCTGTCATTCTATGATACCTCTGGCAGCCGACTCCATGAGCCCGCCGTTTTCGATCATCCTCTGTATGAACTCCGGGAAGGGCTCTGTATGGTATTCCTTTCCGGTGGTGATATCACGTATGATGCCGCTGTCCATGTCAGCCTCCACGATATCGCCCTCGCCTATCTCATCGGCAGCCTCAGGGCACTCCACTATGGCAAGGCCGATGTTGATGGCGTTACGGAAGAAGATGCGGGCGAAGCTCTTAGCGATGACCAGGGATATGCCGCTGGCCTTTATGGCTATGGGGGCGTGCTCACGGGAGGAGCCGCAGCCGAAGTTCGAGCCGGCCGCCATTATATCCCCGGGCTTTACCCGTCCGGTGAAGGTCTTGTCGATATCCTCCATACAGTGGGATGCGAGCTCTTTATGGTCGCTGGTATTGAGGTAGCGTGCGGGGATTATTACGTCAGTATCCACGTTGTCGCCGTACTTTATAACATTTCCTGTGTACTTCATTCCATTACCTCCCAGGGGCTCGTTATCCTTCCGGTGAGAGCGCTTGCGGCGGCAGTTGCCGGACTTGCAAGGTAGACCTCGGAGCCGGTGTGTCCCATACGTCCGACGAAGTTGCGGTTGGTCGTGGTGACTGCCCTCTCTCCGTCAGCGAGAATTCCCATGTAGCCGCCGAGACAGGGGCCGCAGGTGGGGGTGGAGACTACTGCTCCGGCCTCGATGAAGTCCCTGATATATCCCCGCTCCATGGCATCGAGGTATATCTGCTGAGTGGCGGGTATGACTATGACACGCACGCCGGGGGCGCATTTCTTTCCGCGGAGTATGTCGGCGGCGGCCTTCAGGTCGCTGAGCCTGCCGTTGGTGCAGGAGCCTATGACCACCTGGTCTATGGGGATATTGCCTATATTATCAAAGGTGCGGGCGTTCTCAGGCAGATGTGGGAAGGCGACAGTCGGTTCGATCTGTGAGAGGTCTAACTCGATCGTCTCGTCGTATACTGCGTCCTCATCGGCGCGGTATACCACGGGCTCGGCTGCGCCGTGGGAGCGGAGGTAGTCAAGGGTGGTATCATCCACCTCGAATATGCCGTTCTTTGCGCCGGCCTCTATGGCCATATTCGCTATGCAGAGCCTGTCATCCATTGAGAGGGAGCCGAGGCCCTCTCCCGTGAACTCGAGGGAGCGGTAGAGTGCCCCGTCAACACCTGTCTTTCCTATGAGAGTGAGTATGACATCCTTTCCGGAGACGTGCTTCCTGAGACTGCCTTTAAGGACTACCTTTATGGCGGAGGGAACCTTGAACCAGGCCTTGCCCGTCGCCATACCGAAGGCCATATCCGTGGAGCCCACGCCTGTGGAGAAGGCACCGAGAGCGCCGTAGGTGCAGGTGTGGGAGTCGGCACCGATAACTGCGTTTCCGGCTGTGACGAGACCTTTTTCGGGCAGGAGAGCGTGCTCTATGCCCATCTGTCCGACGTCGTAGAAATGGGTTATGTCCATAGCACGGCAGAAATCACGGCATACCCTGCACTGCTCTGCGGCCTTTATATCCTTGTTCGGCGCAAAGTGATCCATGACCATTGTGACCTTATCTCTGTCAAACACGCTGTCCTTGCCGAGCCTTGCAAACTCCTTTATAGCCACCGGAGAGGTGATATCGTTGCCGAGGACGAGATCGAGGGAGACGAGGATGAGCTGTCCTGCCTGAACCTTATCAAGTCCTGCATGAGCTGCAAGTATCTTCTGAGTCATTGTCATACCCATAGTTTTCAGCTTCTTTCGTATATATTACAGCAGCAATGCCGCAGGGGGCACCTGCGGTATCGCTGTTATCACCGCATCAGAAGAGGAGATGCTTTCTGCGCTTTCCTCCCTTTTTGCGGCTGTTCTTCTTCTTTTTTCCCTTGCCGGTGTTCTTCTTCCTGCCGGCGGGCTTAGGCTTATTTTCCTGTACGGGAGCGGGCTTGTTCTCCTGTACGGGAGTCTCCTTCTCAGCTGCTGCATCCTCCATGACACCTGAGCTGTTCCAGTTTTCGGCCTGCTTCTTTCTGAGGTTTTCGTAGTGCTGCTCTGCCTCTGCCTTTGCAACGGTCATAACATTGAGGTATGCGAGATCCTTCTGTTCAAGCCCGGGAGCAGCGGGAGCCTTCTTCTTGTCGTACTTGTCGAAGTATTCCCTGACTTCTCGCTCGTTCTTCTTCTCTGCGCTCCTCGTCTCTGGGAGCTGCTCCATTCTTTTCAGGAGCTCGGGAGCGGATTCACGGAACTGTCTGAAGCCCTCGGAGCACTCCTCTTTGGTGCCTGCCGGTACGGCGGCTTCCGCAGCCTCTTCCTGTTCCTTCTTTTTCTTTTCCTGCCATTGTTTTACCACTTCAGGATGATCGCGAAAGTATTCCTCGAAGAAGCGCATTGATTCTCTTGCGTTTTCCTCAAACTGGTCGTGTTCGACGATGATCGTTCCCTCAGGGATAACAACAGGAGCAGAGGGCTTCTTCTTAGGCGGGGGATCCGGGATCCAGGGTTTCTTTTCAGCGGGAGGATTCTTTGAAACGTAAGGAGCGGAAGGACGTGTTCTCCTGTGCCTTTTGTGAAACTGCTTTGCCATCTGCTTCCTTATCAGCGCCTCAGCCTCGGTAGAACCTACGCCCGGCTCTGCGCTGAATTCGGGAGTATCATTGAAGTAGACCTCCTGCATAGGAGTTTCCGTATCGCGGCTTATGTCGCAGACCGTACCCTTCATGCGAGCGCGTTCCCACTTTTTCTTTTCCTCAAGGCGGAACTGCTCGGCCTGTCTTTCGGCCTCTTCCTGTGCCTTCTTCAGCTCACGGTCGAGCTTTCTGGAAGTGCGTGCGCTGCGGTTCAGATTCCTGCGCTTCTCTGCATCCTCCTTGCGGCTCATTCTGCTCTTGTGAGCTTCAACTGCGATAGGAGTATAGAAGAGGGGAGCGCCTGCAACTATGAGGAAACCGCTCAGGATCAGCAGCGGGAGCGCTGCGGCTTTTCTTGTCTGATCCTTTGTGTATGTCCATTTTTCAAGAAGATCCTTCTCCTCATCGGTCTCAGCCTGCTCCATATACTCGCTCTCCTCCGCGGAGAAGATATGCTCCCTGTGCTTTGAGGCGGAGATGCCTGTTGCGAAGATGATACTGAAGCCTGCAAGCATCAGCAGGAGACCTATGATCTGTGAACCGGTTATGCGGCGTCTGAATGTTCTCTGGTTTTTCATAATCACTACCTCTTTTCATTGTACGTTGTGTTCATATACTGTACTTTCTTTGTTAACAAAATGTTAACAAAGAAATATGATGAGATTGTGATGAGAACGTGAAATTATGTAGAAACTATGAACAGAATGTTAATAAATCTTGAAGATTTTACCCTTTGTATATTGAATTCAGACGATGAATAGCCATATTCACAACTATGTATACAGATAGTTGTCTTAAATTATGAACAGCTGTGAATTTGTAATCTCAAATAACTGATTTACCGCGTTTTGAGACAGTTCTCTCCGCGTTCGATAGCCACAATTCCTGTGCGGCACATCTCGAGTATGCCGTAGGACTTCATAAGCTCGATGAAGGCGTCTATCTTGGAGGTCTCACCTGTGAGCTCGCAGACGAGCGCCGTTGCTGAGTAGTCTATTATCTTTGAGCGGAATATCTCGACCGCCGCCATGATGTCCTGACGTGTTGCGGAGCTGTTGCGTACCTTCAGCAGGAGCAGCTCCCGGACAACGGTCTCGCTCTGGTCAAGTACCTCCACCTCACGGACATCATGCAGCTTTTCAAGCTGGCGGAGTATCCTGTCGCGGATATCCTCATCCCCGTGGAAGGCAACTGTTATACGGGAGAAGCCGGCGGATTCCGTTTCCCCCACTGTAAGGCTGTCAATGTTGAAGCCGCGTCTTGTGAACATACCGGACACTCTCGAGAGGACACCGGATACGTTGGAGACGATAACGCCTATGATATATTTGTTGTTGTAGGTATGCTCGCTGTTATTATCCACTATCCTCACCTCATTCCTTTATGTCTGTGATTATGTCGTCTATCGAGCCCTCCGGCGGGAGCATGGGGAGAACGTATTCGTCGCAGTCCACAGCGCAGTCGATAAGGAATACGCCGCTGCCGGAGAATGCCGTTTCTGCCGCCTTTTCAAGCTCCTCTGCACTGGTGACGCGCACGCCCCCGGCGCCGAAGGCCTCTGCGACCTTTACAAAGTCGGTAGCTCTCTGAAGAACGGTGCCGGAATAGCGGGCGCCGAAGAAGAGAGTCTGCCACTGGCGCACCATGCCCAGCACGCCGTTGTTCATCACAACGACGACGATGTTCCTGTTCTGGGATATGGCCGTTGCAAGCTCGCCGAGGTTCATGCCGAAGCTGCCGTCGCCCGTGAAGAGTATGGCTCGCTGTCCGGAGGCTATGCTTGCGCCGACAGCTGCACCGAGACCAAAGCCCATGGTGCCGAGACCGCCGCTGGTTATGAAGGTGCGGGGCTTTTTCAGGGGATAGCGCTGGGCTGTCCACATCTGATGCTGTCCTACGTCAGTGACGATGCAGTCGCCCTCCGAGGCGTATCTGCTTATGGTATCTATGATAGTATAGGGGGCGAGCACAGGAGGCTTGTCAGTGCCGTACTTCTCATGGCAGCGCCTTTCAGCGGATGCGAGAGCCTCTGCTGTGCGCTTCTTCTCCTCCTCACGGAGCTCTGCGATGCGGGCGAACCATTCTGTGTGCTTCTTCTCCTCCACCATGGGCAGAAGGCGGAACACTGCATCCTTGATATCGCCCTGTATGGCGAGATCGGCAGGTATGTTCTTGTCGAGCTCGGAGCAGTCCGTGTCTATATGGATTATTGAGAAATGTCTGGCAAAGCGGTTTTTGTTGCCGGTGGCGCGGTCGCTGAACCGTGCGCCGAGAGTGATGACGAGGTCGGCCTCGTCCTCTGCGGCAGATGCGGCGAAGTGGCCGTGCATACCCTGCATACCGAGAAATCTGGGATCATCTGCCGGTACGGCTGAGAGTCCCATGAGGGAGCAGCCCATAGGGCAGTCTATCTTCTCCGCGAAGCTCCTCAGCTCTTTGGATGCCTTGCCGAGTATGATTCCGCCGCCGAAGTATATGTAGGGGCGCTCTGCCTTGTTTATCATCTCGGCAGCCCTTCTCAGCTTCATCTCCGAAGCGAAGGTGAGGGGATAGGGGCGGACCGGATCGGGCTTGGGTTCGAAATCGCATACAGCCGTCTGCACGTCCTTGGGTATATCGACGAGTACCGGGCCCGGTCTGCCGGACTTGGCTATCTTGAAGGCTGTGCGGAGGGTATCTGCAAGCTCCCTGACATCCTTGACGATGAAGTTGTGCTTGGTGACGGGCATGGTTATGCCCACTATATCCACCTCCTGGAAGCTGTCGCGTCCGATGAGGCTGGTGGCTACGTTTCCGGTAATGGCGACCATAGGCACCGAGTCAAGGAAGGCAGTTGCGATGCCTGTGACCAGGTTCGTCGCACCGGGGCCTGAGGTGGCTATGACTACGCCGGTCTTTCCGGCGGCTCTTGCGTATCCGTCCGCAGCATGGGCAGCACCCTGCTCATGGGCGGAAAGAATGTGGTTTATCCTGTCGCGGCTGATATAGAGTTCATCAAAGATGTCGATGACCTGTCCTCCGGGATACCCGAAAACAGTTTCTACTCCCTGTTCGATGAGCGTCTCAACGACTATCTTGGCTCCTGATATTTTCATTAATATCATTCCTTTGTATGTTGATTTATGCAGGGATATGGAAAAGACCTCCGGAGCCTGCCGGAGGTCTGAAAAGCTGCTGATGATACAGAAGGGCGGCAGCGTTCATGTTATCCTTAGGGCAGAGCAAATCAAAGCGTCAGTCCGAAACTGTGACGACTGCGCCGGAGATAACTGTGATGCTGTCTGAAATGATCACTGTCTTCATTGCAAGCTGCTCCTTCTGAGTATTGATAAGACTATTATATCACCTGAATGCCGTAAAATCAATGAAAAAATAGCTTTGCACCGTGCAATATCCGGCTTTTTGTGCATTCTGCTGTATTTCAACAGCGTTATCGCACGCGGCGCTTACCTTGTCATATTGTTCACGGCGCTTACCAGAGCCTTGATAGAGGAGCGGATGATATCGGTATCGATACCCGTTCCCCAGTAGCTCTTGCCGCCGTTCACTACCTCCACGTAGGAGACGGCCTGTGAAGCCGAACCGACCTCAAGGGCGTGCTCGGTGTAGGCGCTGAGGCTGTATTCCAGCCCCGTGCAGCTGCGGATAGCGTTGCTGACAGCGTCAAGACGTCCGTTTCCGGAGTCAACGGCGTGGATGTGCTTGCCATGCCATAGCACGTCTATGGAGGCTTCGATGCCGTTCTGCTGGAGGAAGTGAGCCTCCGTCACATCGAGGGGCGTGGTGAGGTCAACATAGTTCTCGCGGAAGATAGCAAGCACCTCATCCGGCAGGAGCTCCTTGTGGAGACGGTCGGAAACGCCCTTGACGAGGTATCCTACGTCCTCGCGCATCTTCTTAGGCAGGTTGTAGCCGTAGCGTGTCTCGAGGATGTAGCCTATGCCGCCCTTGCCGGACTGGCTGTTGATACGGATGACATCCGTTTCGTACACTCTTCCGATATCCTTGGGATCGATAGGGAGGTAGGGAACGTTCCATATCTCCGAGCCGTGCTCGCTTCGCCACTTCATTCCCTTGGCGATAGCGTCCTGATGTGAGCCGCTGAAGGCCGCAAATACGAGCTTTCCCGAGTAGGGCTGTCTGTCGTAGACCTCCATCCTTGTCATGCGGGTGTATATCTCTGCTATGGAAGGGATATCGCTGAGGTCGAGGCCGGGCTCGATGCCCTGTGAGTACATATTCAGTGCGAGGACGATGATATCCACGTTGCCTGTGCGCTCGCCGTTTCCGAAGAGGGTGCCCTCCACACGGTCAGCGCCGGCCAGCAGTCCCATTTCGGTATCTGCTACTCCGCAGCCCCTGTCATTATGGGGATGCAGGGAGACTATGACGTTCTCGCGGTATTTCAGATTGTCGCACATATACTCCACCTGATTGGCGTAGATATGCGGCATGGAGAGCTGCACTGTGACGGGGAGGTTGATTATGACCTTGTCCTCCGGTGTGGGCTTCCACACGTCGAGCACAGCGTTGCATATCTCGAGAGCATATTCCGGCTCGGTGCCCGTGAAGCTCTCCGGCGAGTATTCAAAGCGGATATTGCCGTCGAACCTCTCGCGGTACTCCTTGCAGAGCTTTGCGCCGGAGACAGCTATCTCCGTTATCTCCTCCCTGCTCTTGCGGAAGACCTGCACACGCTGTGCGAGGGAGGTGGAGTTGTAGAGGTGGACTATGGCATTCTTACAGCCTTCGAGTGCCTCAAAGGTCTTCTTGATTATGTGCTCACGGGACTGTGTGAGCACCTGTATGGTAACGTCATCGGGGATGAGCTTCTTCTCGATGAGCGTGCGGCAGAATTCATACTCCGTCTCGGATGCTGCGGGGAAGCCTATCTCTATCTCCTTGAATCCGATATCAACGAGCATACGGAAGAAATCGAGCTTCTCCTCGAGGTTCATCGGAGTGATGAGCGCCTGATTGCCGTCCCTGAGGTCTACGCTGCACCATACCGGCGCCTTGTCGATGTAGGCTTTTTTCGCCCATCTCATCGGTGCGTCCGGGACGTCAAAGAACTGTCTTGTGTATTTTTCTGTGTTTTTCATGTTGTATTCCTCCGTTCCCAGATGTTTCCGGCAGGAGGGCAATAAAAAAGTCTCCTCCATGCCCTGCATGGAAGAGACGAAGCTGTCATATATACTCCGTGGTACCACTCTTCTTGACGTGGGGATAAGCCACGCCCTCTCGTCTGCGTCCTGTGAACGCATATCTCTGTAACGGGAGAGTCCGTTCAAACCTAATCGGAACAGCCGCAGGTCATGCCCGAAGCACGCCTTTGTGCCGCCTTTCAGCCGACTGCTCAGGGAGGAGCTATGGACCGCATCTGCCTGCTGCCTTTCACCCTGACTGCGGTCGCCCGCCGCCGTGGCAGCTCTCTCTTCAAAAGCCCCTGCGGTTTTTGTTTCCCTTCATAGCATTTAAGTTATCGTAAATACATTATACAGCATATTTCCGGATTTGTCAAGAGCCCTGCGGCAAATGCGGATGCTTCTGTACGGTGTTTCCGGCGGACAGGCAGCGGGGGTGCTGTTCCTGCATCCCTGCCAGAGCGGCAAAGCCTCTCCGGGCTCTCATTTCAGGATCCACCTTCCCATAGGCTGATTTCCATATAATAGTTTTGCACCGGATCAGCTTAACTGCTTTGGGGCATAGTATTTATCTGACTGCTCCGACAGATCAGGAATTGCAGATCTCAAAGTCACTTTATCTGACTAAACCAGTTTTCCGTCTGATAAACTGATCCTTTTTTCGATCCAGCCGCCCGGCGGATCCATTTCACAAGATACGATCATAGTATCGCCTTCTGTTTTATAAAACGTCACTCCATCGACTGCAATATTATCACTGATCCATTTTTCATTCATGCCTGAGTCAAATGCAGTAATGTTATTCATGCCTAAAACATACAGACTGTCATCTATGATCTCAAAGTGTCCGAAATAACCTGAGATTTCTTTATGTGTTACTTTCAGGTCGGGCATATTTATGACATATACTCCTTCTTCATAGTTACCTATCACAAAGTGATCATGAAAGAAAACAGTGTCCGAAAAGTAGTCAGACAGGCGTACCTCTATTTTCACATAAGGTTTATCATCCCGATAGATATAATAAAAACGACCGGAGCCGAGTACGATGCTTTTTACGTTCTCAAATCCCTCGTTGTATGTTTTTTCGCATCTGTAGGTCATATCGTTGCCCTCCGATTTATTGATAAAATTATAAGGCTTACGTGAGATCCGATTTATGTTAGTAACAATTATATCACGACATTGCCGCACTGTCAATAGAAACGCCATAGTACATCTGACTGTAAATCAGAAATACTATGGCTTAATACCTCTATATGAGAACCGGCCTATGAACGGGGAGAATGCTGTTTTCTCTTCTTTGTCTTCTCCGGCTTCTTGATAACTCTCTCCGAGTTGATGACGAGGATGTCACCGGTCTTTACGGGTATCTCGTCATAGGCGATGACGGTCAGGCCGTCACGCAGGAGGACGATGATACGCACATCGTGGTCATCCTGTATCTCGCCGATAGTCCTGCCGGAGTAGTCGCTGTCCTCTGTGACGAGCACCTCGCCTATTTTCTCGATATCGTGAAGCTTCTTGTCCGCATTCGCCTTGCGGGTATACTGCTCAACGAATCCGGCACTGATGATACCGGTGGGGACGGCAACTGCGCCGACTCCGAGGAAGGCTATGATTATGGCCATGAGCTTTCCGACAAAGGTGACGGGGTAGATATCGCCGTAGCCGACGGTCAGCAGGGTGGACATACTCCACCATATGCCGGAAAAGGCGTTCCGGAAGATCTCGGGCTGTGCTGCGTGCTCGGCGTTGTACATACCGAGGGACGAAGCGAACATGAGTATGATTATGATGAAGACAGATGATACTATCTGGTTCTTCTTCTCGAGGAGCACCGTGGTTATGACGTTGAAGGAGTCATACTGTGCGTTGATGCGGAAGAGGTGGAAGATACGCACCACTCTCAGCATACGGAACACTATGAAGCCCGAAAGGAAGAAGAAGGGGAGTATCGTGAGAAGATCGACTATTCCGTCGAATGACCTGAGGAAGCGCAGCCGCGCCCGTCCCTCGCTGAGCTTCGGGTAGAGATATTTCGCCGTCCATATCCTGAGAGCGTACTCTATGCAGAATATACCTATGGTGATATACTCGAGCAGTCTCAGGAAGCCGAAGAGCGGCGCTAACTCGTCGAAGGTCTCAAGGAACATGGCGATGATATTGGTGAATATTACCGCCACGATGAACCAGTCGAAGAGCAGGCTCGGGAGATCGTCCTTGTTGCCGATCTGTATTATCTCAAATATACGTCGTTTTAAAGATCTTGTGTCATTCATTACCACTGCATCTCAGACGATGCCGTAGAATTCCTTGAAGTTCTGTCCAAGGAGCTTGTGAAGCTCGTCCTCTGTGAAGCCCATGGCAAAGGTGCGCTCCAGCTCCTCCTCATGTGTCCACATGGGGAAATCGGAGCCGTAGAAGCAGTTCTCAACACCGTAGGTGCGGATTATCCTTGCGGCCTTCTCGGGCGGGAGGAAGGCAAGGGAGCTGCTGAAATCGAAGGCCACGTTCTCAAGTCCCTTCAGGCAGTCTATCGCCTCATCCCACTGCTGATATCCGCCGAGGTGGGCAGCCTGTATCTTCAGCTTCGGGAAGTTGCGGTGGATGTTGGCTATGCGCTGCGGTGCGGAGTAGTCATATCTGTTGTCGCCGCAGTGTATCATCAGCGGGAGCCTGCCCTGCATGGCATCGTATATAGCAAAGGCCTCTTTTGAGTCGGCGTTGAAGAGCTGGAAATCCGGGTGCAGCTTTACGCCGTGCAGACCTGCATCGATGATGTGCTGTATGTCGCCCTCGATGTCATAGGAATCTGCGTGTGTGGTGCCAAGCCCGAAGAATTCAGGATGAGCGGCACATTCCTTCATTATGAAACGGTTGATAGCGTCTATCTGATGCGGTGTGGTAGCGGTTGAGCAGACAAGATACTGCTTTACGCCTATCTTCTTTCCGCTCTCGATGAGCTTCTCGCTCATGCCGCAGCCGTGCATCGGTATGTCATAGAAATTGCCGATATTCACAGTGGCGTTCTCGGCGATCTTCTCCGGGAAGATGTGGCCGTGTGCGTCGATTATCTCAAATCTTTCATAGAGTTCCTTTTCCATGATTATCCTCCTGTTTTCACATTTCAACCATTATTATACTCTATCGTGAATGGTTTGTCAATCGGTGAACATAAATGTTTCTTTCGTGCAACAGCTTTTATCCGGCTTCTCTTACGGAGCGACAGTGGGGCGCTGCCCCCACGCCCCTGCCAAAGAGGCAGAGCCTCTCTGGACTCTCATTTCAAAATCCCCTCCACCCCATGAATGGGGTGGAGGGGATTTTGCATCGGGATTCCTAAGGGACTGTGTCCCTTAGGCGGGAGTTTGAGGGCAGCGCCCTCAACATCGCCCCGTCGGAGATGCCGCATAAAAAACCTCCGGCTCGAAGTGAGCCGGAGGCGATAATCGTATTATCTTTCAGATCAGTCCTCGCCGTAGAGCTTTGTGAGACGTGTGAGGTAATCGTAACGATCCTTTGCGTTCTCAACAGCAGCGTCGAAGAGCTTCTCAGCTCTCTCGGGGTTGGAGCGAGCAAGTGAGTTGTAACGAACCTCACCCATGAGGAAGTTCTTGTACTCGTCAACATTGGGAGCCTTGGAGTCAAGGATGAAGGGATTCTTGCCCTCAGCCTTGAGAGTAGGATTGTATCTGTAGAGGTGCCAGTAGCCAGCCTCAACAGCCTTCTTCTCCTCAGCCTGAGCTGTAGCCATACCGGTCTTGATACCGTGGTTGATACAAGGAGCATAGCAGATAACGATGGAAGGTCCGTCGTAAGCCTCAGCCTCTGTGAATGCCTTGATGCACTGGTTCATGTTAGCGCCCATAGCAACGTGAGCAACGTAAACGTAGCCGTAGCTCATTGCGATGCCTGCGAGGTCCTTCTTCTTAACGACCTTACCTGCAGCAGCGAACTGTGCGATAGCGCCTGTAGGTGTGGACTTGGAAGCCTGTCCGCCTGTATTTGAGTAAACCTCAGTATCGAATACGAGGATATTAACGTTCTTGCCCTGTGCGATTACGTGGTCGAGACCGCCGAAGCCGATATCGTAAGCCCAGCCGTCACCGCCGAAGATCCACTGTGACTTCTTGGAGAGGTAATCCTTCTCAGCGAGGATAGCCTTAGCATCGTCGCATCCGCAAGCCTCAAGAGCAGCAACGAGCTTATCTGTAGCGATGTTGTTAGCAGCGCCGTCGTTGTATGTCTCGAAGTACTCAGCGATAGCAGCCTTAACGTCAGCGTTCTCAGCCTTAGCCTCAAGAGCCTTTACCTTATCGGTAACTCTCTTTCTCAGAGTCTCCTGAGCGAGGTACATACCGTAACCGAACTCAGCGTTGTCCTCGAAGAGTGAGTTGGACCATGCAGGACCTCTGCCCTTCTTGTTAACTGTGTAAGGTGTGGAAGGTGCGGAGCCGCCCCAGATAGAGGAGCATCCTGTAGCGTTGGCGATCATCATTCTGTCGCCGAAGAGCTGTGTAACGAGCTTAGCGTAAGGAGTCTCACCGCAGCCTGCGCAGGCGCCGGAGAATTCGAGGAGGGGCTGTCTGAACTGTGAGCCCTTTACTGTGTCAGCCTTGAACTTAGCAGCAACCTCAGGCTTCTCGTCGATAGTAACACCGTAGTTGAATACTTCCTGCTGATCCATCTGGGAAGCGATAGGCTCCATTGTGAGAGCGCTCTCCTTAGCAGGACAAACGTTAGCACAAACGCCGCAGCCTGTGCAGTCGAGTGTGGAAACAGTCATAACGAACTTCAGATCGCCGAGAGCGGGCTTGAAGTCAGCAGACTTTGTCTGAGCAGGTGCCTTAGCAAGCTCATCAGCTGTCATAGCAACAGGTCTGATTACAGCGTGAGGACAAACGTAAGCACACTGGTTACACTGGATACACTTGGAAGCATCCCATGAAGGAACCTTTACAGCGATACCGCGCTTCTCAAATGCAGCAGAACCCTGGGGGAATGTACCGTCAGCTCTGTCAACGAATGTTGAAACAGGGAGAGCGTCACCCTTCTGAGCGTTGCAGGGGATCTGGATATTGTTAACGAAGTCCTGGAGCTCCTTGTTCTCGCAGGTAACAGCGGGCATACCCATCTGTGTATCAGCGCAGTTCTTCCACTCAGCAGGTACGTCAACCTTGACGATGTTCTGGTGACCTGCATCGATAGCGTTCCAGTTCTTCTCAACAACGTCCTGGCCCTTCTTGCTGTAGGAAGCCTCAGCAGCATCCTTCATGTACTTGAGAGCATCCTCGAAGGGGATGATGTTAGCGAGCTTGAAGAAAGCAGACTGGAGGATGGTGTTGATACGTGTGCCCATTCCTGTCTCTTCACCGAGCTTAACGCCGTTGATGATGTAGAAGTTGATGTTGTTCTGAGCGATGTATCTCTTTACCTGGCCGGGGAGGTTAGCATCGAGCTCGTCAACGCTCCAGATGGTGTTGAGGAGGAATGTTCCGCCGGGCTTGATGTCAGATACCATATCATACTTGTTGATATAGCTCTGGTTGTGGCAGGCAACGAAATCAGCCATGTTGATGAGGTAGGTTGACTTGATAGGAGTCTTACCGAAACGGAGGTGTGAGATAGTAACACCGCCGGACTTCTTGGAGTCGTATGCAAAGTAAGCCTGAGCATAGAGATCGGTGTGGTCGCCGATGATCTTGATGGAGTTCTTGTTAGCACCTACTGTACCGTCGGAACCGAGGCCCCAGAACTTACAAGCTGTTGTGCCTGCAGGAGCTGAATCGGGGTTCTCCTCGAGGGGCAGTGAGAGGTTTGTAACATCATCGTTGATACCGATAGTGAATCTGGGCTTGGTTGTATTCTTGAATACAGCAACGATCTGAGCAGGAACAGTGTCCTTGGAGCCGAGACCGTAGCGGCCTGTGAATACAGGAACGTCGTTGAACTTAGTGCCCTTGAGAGCAGCAACAACGTCGAGGTAGAGAGGCTCGCCGAGTGAGCCGGGCTCCTTTGTTCTGTCGAGAACGGAGATCCTCTTTACAGAATCCGGGATAACCTCTACGAGCTTGGAAGCAACGAAAGGTCTGTAGAGACGAACCTTAACGAGGCCGTACTTGCCGCCGTTAGCGTTCAGGTAGTCGATAGTCTCCTCGATAGTCTCGTTTACAGAGCCCATAGCTACGATGATGTGCTCAGCATCAGCTGCGCCGTAGTAGTTGAAGAGCTTGTAATCTGTACCGATGAGCTCGTTTATCTTGTTCATGTAGTCCTCTACGATGCCGGGAAGAGCGTCGTAGTACTTGTTGCAGGCCTCACGAGCCTGGAAGAATACATCAGGGTTCTCAGCAGAGCCGCGGAGAACAGGTCTCTCGGGGTGGAGTGCCTTGTCTCTGAAGGACTGGGCAGCATCCTTGTCGAGGAGATCGTAGAGAGTAGCATCGTCCCATGTCTCGATCTTCTGGATCTCGTGTGATGTACGGAAACCATCGAAGAAGTGGAGGAAGGGAACTCTGCCCTTGATTGTTGAAAGGTGAGCAACTGCACCGAGGTCCATAACCTCCTGAGCACTGCCTGAGCAGAGCATAGCGTAACCGGTCTGACGGCAGGCATAGATATCGGAGTGGTCACCGAAGATGTTAAGAGCGTGAGAAGATACGCATCTTGCGGAAACGTGGATAACGTTGGGGAGAAGCTCACCGGCGATCTTGTACATATTCGGGATCATCAGGAGAAGGCCCTGTGAAGCAGTGTATGTAGTGGTAAGAGCACCAGCAGAGAGTGAGCCGTGAACTGTACCGGCTGCACCGGCCTCAGACTGCATCTCAGCAACGGTAACGGGCTGGCCGAAGAGATTCTTCTTGTCCTTAGCGGACCAGCTGTCGGTGACCTCAGCCATAACTGAGGAGGGAGTGATGGGGTAAATAGCTGCTACGTCAGTGAAAGGGTATGATACCCAGGCAGCAGCATTATTACCATCCATGGTCTTCATTTTTCTTTTGATTGCCATTTGGAATGACCTCCTGTTTAGATTTTTCAGGGGTTATGAGCGTTCTCTTCACACCTTGAGAGCGCATATAACTGCTCTTCCATTTTAGCACAAATAATCTGGTTTGTAAATAGCAATTTCGGGCTATATGATAAATTTTTCGCAATTTCCCCCGAAAGTAGTTAGTATATACTTACATAGTGTCAAAATCCGGAAATACAGGCAAAAACGGCGCTTTTGCCCTCATACAGGTGATATCTCCTCTTGTGCACATTGTCGCAAAGTGACTTCTGAAGATTGTGCAAACTGCCGGAATTGGCATAAATTGCTATTAATTTTTTAGAATTCACTTGACGAAAAATCCAAAATAAGCTATAATATCAATAGTGTTAAATAATCTTTAATTATTAACACTCGTTTTGTTGTCTCCTTTCTTTTGTTCTACACATATTTATTTTAATTTGTTTCAATGCCCCGACACTGTCGGGGCACTTTTCTTTTATACGGTTCTGCATCCGGCTATACAAGGCCTGTTAGGTAGTATACGAAGCCGCATATCACTGAGGCTGCCGTGCCGTAGAGTATGACGGGGCCGGCGATCGTGAATATTTTAGTGCCGACTCCGAATATCAGCCCCTCTGACTGTGCCTCGACAGCGGCGGAGCATACTGCGTTTGAAAAGCCGGTTATGGGTATCAGTGTGCCGGCGCCTCCGTGCTTTGCAAGAGTGCTGTACCAGCCGAGGCCTGTTGCGAGAGCACCGGCTGATATCAGCAGCACCGATGTCCAGGCGGAGGCGGCGTCTCTGTCCGCGCCCAGCATAGCCAGTGCCGAGAGCAGCACCTGTCCGGCGGCACATATAGCCCCGCCTATGAGAAAGGCCTTCAGCGCATTCCTTTTCTTGTCCGAGACAGGTGAGACTTCTTCTTTCATACGGGCGTATTCCTGCTGTGAGATCATATCATCACTCCTTCGGGATAAGTATGCCCTGTCTGTGCGGTATTATCCGCATTTTCTCTCTTGACTTGCCATATATGATATGTTAGAATGAAAACAGATAACGGAAGGGGGAGCCTTTATGAAAAAACTGTTGGTTACGATAGCCGCTGCCGTGCTCTATCTCCTTGTGAGCATAGCCACGGGATGGTGGGCTGTGACATGGATAATATGGGTGTTTTACTTTGTCTATATAGTCGCTCAGATCTACAAGGATCATCAGTGACAAAACGGGCGCATACTGTTGACAAAGGCCGGAAAAGACACTATAATTAAATATATACAGGCATGGCCTGTAATACAATGATAAAGGTCGGGAAAATCATAATGGATGTAAGGAATAAGCGGCTCCTGTCAGCCCTGCTTGCTGCTTCCATGCTGCTGCCGTGTCAGTCGTGCAGCTCAGTCGTACAGCAGGCCGGTGCTCCCTCCGGGACAGAAGAGAACAGCACGCAGATAAACGAGGGGGATGCCTCACCGGAAGAGGCGGAGGGAACAGGACCTGCCGGAACAGGTACAACAGCAGCAGAAACCACGACAGAGGGTACGACGACAACTGCCGCACCCGATGTCATGCGCGGAAATATATACGATGCCGGCGGCAAGCTGCTTGCTCACAGCGAGCATGACAGCTCCGGCAAGGAAAAAAGAGTGTTTGCGGAAGACTACAAGGTAGCCTTCGCCAATGTCCTTAGCGAGATGTCCGAGGGCATGGATACCATATTCGAGAAGCAGCTCAGGAAGCCTAACCCTGAGCCTGTTGACGGCGATGAGAAGGTCGGACAGTCCATACAGCTCACCTTTGATGCTGACGTTCAGAAGGGCATTTACGACTATATGGCCTATATGGGCATAGAGGGCGCTGCGGTTGTCATGCGTGCCGACGGCTCTCTTGCGGCTCAGGTGAGCTGGCCCTCCTACGATCCGGATGAGTACGCCGGAAAGAAGCACGATGAGGATCTTGCGTGGGGCACCTACGGCAACAAGGCCTTCCAGAACGCCGAGCCCGGCTCTACCTTCAAGATGATGTCAGAAGTCTTAGCGGACAAGCACGGCATATACTCACTGTGGGATGAGGGCGAGTGGTACGATGACGGTGCCACCATCGTCAACTGGGACCACGACAAGAATACTAATTACCCGATGCAGAGAAGTCTGTATTCGGCATTCATCAATTCGAGCAACATCTACTTTGCCAAGACCTTCGACCTCATAGGCAAGAAGGATGTCCTTGATGATCTGGACAAGATATTCCGCTTCATCACACCCATAGACTGTGATTTCGGCGAGATACACAACAACGTTGAGATATACTGCAACGATGATCTGAGACGTACAGCCTTCGGTCAGTCCTATGTACTGACCTGCCCGATCTACCTTGCGGCGCTCTGCCACGAGGCGGGACTCGGTGATATGTACACTCCCTTCGTCCTGAAGAATACCGTTGATACCAACGATTTCAGCAAGGTGCTGGAGAAGGGCAGCAAGTCCTTCGACAAGATAGCCTCCATACCGGAGGAATACCGTGAGAACCTCTGGGCAGGAATGCTGGGAGTTGCCAACGATGTCGGGATATGGGTGCCTGAGGGCTATACCCTCTACGCCAAGACCGGAACAGCCGAGACATGGATGGGAGATTTCCTGTATATTACCGGCTGCATGAAGACCGAGAAGGGCAACGACAAGGAATCCGCTGACTACACCGACTACAAGGGTTCGTATGTCATAGTCATGCAGATACGCAACCCTGAGGACTTCGGCTTCAACTTCGCCAGTGAGTCCGCATCCCTGTATCAGGGCATAATCAACGCTCTTACGGAGAACGTCAACAAGAAGCCTGAGGAGCCCACAGAGGCGCCGGAGGAGGAGATGGATGCTCCCGAAGAGAACGTGACCGATGCCGTGGAGACAGAGGACAACGAAGCGGAAGAATAAACGCTGGCCGTTTCTTCTGCATCAGAAAGATACCGGTACAAAAGATATGCCACTGCGTGTCATAAAGCACGCAGGGGCATTATTATCTTTATCCGGCCGGCTGACCGGGGCTGTTGAATTCAATCCATTTCATCTTCACGGGGCTTTCTGCAATAAGGGCGCATCTCCTTACAGCTCGCTCCTGTTTTTTTATAATTCTCTCTTGCCTGTCTCAATGTAAGGCCGTCATTTGCAGCTGATGCAATATCAAGAATATCTTCTCCGGTATAGTCCTCGTCATCACAGTTATTATGCTTATAGACAGAATCGATCTCTCCGGTCTCATCCATTTTATCAAACATGATATACGGATCATCTTCCCAGAAGCACACCTGACAAATGTCAAACGCACCTCTTTCATCAAGAGTTCTGTATCCGCAGCATAAACAAATGACTTTTTTCTTTTCCATTACATCATCCTCCTTTATCGTGCAGGACAGGTTTATATCTGCAATGATTATATCACAGCATCTCAGCGCTGTCAACAGAAACGCCATAGTACCTCTGAGCTTACATCAGAAATACTATGGCGTCAGCTTTTATATCAGTGTTTTTGCCCGGTCATTCATACAGGTCATCCTAAGTCGGGCTTGATGACTGCTGTGTCCGTGATGCTGATATCGTCGATAGCGGCTGCGATGATCCTGTCGCCGGATACAGTATAGATGTAGTCGCCGATGTAGAGCGCTCTCTCGAGGCTGTACCATGAGCCGTCATCTTCATGATCGTCGGCTATCTCGCCTCTCAGTACGAACTGTGAGCCGTCGTATGACAGGAACACATACTTTGAATAGAGCCTGAACTTGTCATATCCGTCGCCGTAATCGTAGATAGTTGCGGGGAATCCGAAAAGGTTCTTTTCCGGAGCTATCAGCAGAGCCTTGCGCTCATTGACACCGTATGAAGATACCCAGCTGTGATCGGTCTCATTGTTTATGGCATATCTGCCGGCCTCTTTGAGGTCGTTGGGATCGGAGTTGTCGAACATGACTGCCTTTATGCCGGTCTGGATGCCGTCCTCGGTGGCATCGATTCCGAAGCCGAGGAGATGATCATCGTCCCATTTCTGCATATAGGTGCTGAATCCGGGCAGCTTGAGCTCATCCATTATGGAGGGAGCTGCGGGATCGCTGAGGTCGATGGCGAACAGCGGATCGGTCTGCCTGTAGGTAACTACATAAGCGATATCTCCGCTGAAATTCACGGACTTGATGTTCTCGTCAATGCCGAAATCGCTGATGCTGCCGACCGTGCTGAGAGCCATGTCGAGTACGTATACGTGATTGTTCCTTATCGGCCCTTCTTCAGTCCAGCCGAAAGCGTCGGTGATGATGTTTCCTCTTGTTCTCCACCTGTTCTCGCTTGTGGCTATACGGAAGTATCCGTTGTATTCGCTCATGGAGAACTGGTCAAGGACGTAGCCGTTCAGCCTGCAGCTTGCTGCGGGCTCTATCCTTCCGCCGCTGACGGCGATACGTGTGAGCTCTGTCTGGTCATAGCCTGAGGCCGTATAGATATTATCGGCTGAGCAGTAGATAGTTCCGGAGAAGCCTGCGATAGCCTTGGTCTCGCATACGCTGTACTGTCCGGGAACTGAGAGGTCTATGCTGCCTATCACCTTGTAGCGGAGGAGCCAGTCCTCGGGCTGCTCATCGGGGAGGAGTATGCAGCCGGGCTCGATGCAGCTGAGGCCTTCAGCGTCTGTTCCGCAGGCGGGGATATATCTTTCTATATTCTCCGGATCTTCAATGTTGTTGAATTCAGCCGAGTTGTAGTCGGAGATCAGGTACATATATCCGTCGGGAGTGATGCGGACGTCGGAATAGTAGCCGTTCTGATAGTAGGTGCCGAGGTATTCGGGATCATCTGCGTGGGTATAGAAGGATACGAATACCGAGCTCTTGTTGTCTGAGCGGTGCCAGTAAGCGGAAGGGATGTCCTCATCGTACTTCCAGCCGCTAACGGTGCCGACTACCGCAATGAGGTCGTTGTAGATATACATATCCTGAACACTGATACCCTCTGTGTAGCTGTCGCCGTACAGGGAGCCGATATTGTCGTTCAGGGATATCTGCTTTATCTCACCGATATCGCCCTTGTTCACGGGGGCTATCGTCAGGTACGCGAAGGCATTGTCCGTGTAGTAGTCCTCAAGGTCGATATCCGATCCCTTTGAGTAGTTATAAACGGTATAGATATTCTTTCCGTCTGTCTTGACGATATCTGCTTCCCTGACGCCCTCCTCCTGATCGAAGGTCTCGTAAAAATCCTCCTGTTCATCAGCACCGCCGATGCCGAGGGTGCCTGCTGCTGAGGAAGCATCGTTGTTTGTAACAGAATAATCATCTGCTGCGGGAGCGACCTCTGCTTCGTCAGCTTCGAAGATGAGGCCTTCCCGGTTTTTCTTTTCCAGACTCTTTTCGTATTTCTTCGTGCTTTTTCTGAAGATGCTGTATATATCGTCATAGCTTTTTGCGCCGGACATGAATGACACGGCTTTCCCTGATACTGTCTCCGGCTTGTCATTTTCAGGGGATATGGCATCCTCTCCCTTGACATCATCCTCGACAGACTTCTTCCGGTCGTCCTCTGACTTGACCGTATCGTTGTGTCCGGAAGTCGTTTCGGGAACTGTGGTGTTCTTACTGAGCATATCGCTGTTCTTCAGTGCAGCTCCTCCGCCGGCTATAAGGGCACAGGCTGCTGCTGCGGCGGCAATGCGGCCGCCTATCCTTATGCCCGAGCGCTTCTTCACGGCGGCTTCATCGGCAGAACGGTCTGCTTCCGCCGCTTTCGCATCGAGCATGGCTTTTATATTCTCGGGGCTTATCTCCTCCGGGATCTCCTCAGCCTCAAGGAGCTCCTTTATCTTCTCATCATTATTCATGTAATCTCTCCTTTCAGGCAATACCGCTCAGCTCCAGACGGAGCTTCTCCTTTATGCGTGAGAGCCGCGATCTTATGCTGCCCGCCCGGAGCCCGCACACCTCTGCTATCTCATTGCTCGTATATCCTCCGAGCACGGACATGGAGAGTATCAGCCTTGACTGCGGATCGAGCTTCTGCATTGCCTCATGCAGCTCCGCATTCTCAAAGCTGAAGTCCTCCTCCGGTATGGCTTCCTCCGTGAGAGGCTCTGTGTCTGCAAAATATTCCTTCTGCCTGTGTTTGATCTTCGCAGAGAGTATACGCATTATCCAGCTCCTGAACGCCTTTGGTTCGCGCAGACTGCCGATGGATGCGAAGGCGTCGAGCACGGTGTCGCTGACGGCGTCGCAGGCATCATGGCTGCTCCGGAGACTGTAGAGAGCGATATGGTACATATCCTTGTATACAAGAGAATAAAGTCGTGCGAAGGCGGCAGTGTCTCCCACCTGTGCAAGCTTCACATCTGCGGAGAAATCTGTCATGGTGAATCCCTCCTTTGAACCGATTCATGAATAAGGTGTCAGAAACAGCGGCGATTGCTGCATGGAGATAAAAAAATCGGCTATATGCACAAAATATCCATACTGGTACTGTGCATATAGCCGGAGATCAGTCTCAGGAATTTGCTCTGCCTAAGAATGCTGCACCGATGATGCCTGCATCGTTGCCGAGCTTAGCGATAACGATCTCAGTATTCTTGGGTGAGTTCCTTGTGTATACTTCCCTGGCAACGAGCTCCTTCATGGGGAGGAGGAGGGGATCGCCCTCGTTGCAGACACCTCCGCCGATGCAGAGGATATCGGGCTGGAAGATATTGATAGTATTTGTTATGCCTGCTGCGAGGTACTTGATGTACTTGTCAACAACAGCCTTTGCGTACTTGTCTCCGGCACGCATACAGTCGAATGAAGTGCGGGCTGTTACCTTGCCCTTGTCGTCAGCGGACTTTGCCATGATGCTGTCGGGATGCTCAGCGATAGCCTCCTTGGTCATGCGGATAAGGCCTGTGGCAGAGGAATAAGCCTCGAAGCAGCCCTTGCGTCCGCAGGAGCACTGTGCGCCGTCCACCTCGATAACGGTATGACCGATCTCAGCGCCTGCGAAGTTGGAGCCGGAGTAGATCTTTCCGTCTATGATGATGCCGCCGCCTACGCCTGTTCCGAGAGTGATGCAGACTGCGTTCCTTGCACCCTTTGCAGCGCCTGCAACGAATTCACCGTAAGCAGCAGCGTTAGCATCGTTCTCGATGAATACGGGCTTATCGATGGTCTCCTGTATGTACTTCACCATGGGAGTATCCTTGAAACCTAGGTTGTTGGAGTACTCGATGATGCCTGTCTCGCTGTTGGCGATGCCGGGAGTGCCCACGCCGATCCACTCGATATCATCGATGGTGAGCTTTGCGTTCTTTACGGCCTGAAGAGCCATCTTTGCCATATCGTCGGCGATCTCCTTGTCGGGACGGGGGCAGTTGGTCTTGGTGGAAGCCTTTGCGATGATGTTGTATTCCTCGTCAACAACACCTGCAACGATGTTTGTTCCTCCGAGGTCGATACCTACATAGTATTTCATATTTATATCCTCCTTATATTATACAGTAGTAATTATCACACTGCATTTACCTTTGATGATGCAGCTCTCGTTACCTGCGGGAACGAAAACGCTGGTGCCTTTTCTGAACGGAAGGCTTACCGTGCCGTCTGTGATCTCTCCCTCGCCTTCTGTAACGAGGAGGTGTCTGAAGGTATCAGACCTTCCGAGTGCCATGCTGCGGTAGATGTCATACTTGTCAGCCCTGAAATACTCACAGGCGGCAAGGGGATAATGCCATTTGCCGGGCTGGTTCTCCCTCGGCGGCTGTCCGTACTCATGTTCAGCCGGAGCAGTCCTTGTCACGCTGAGAGCCTTTTCGATATGCAGCTCGCGGGGCTTTCCGTCAGCGCCTGTCCTGCCGTAGTCGTATACACGGTAGGTCACATTGGAGTTCTGCTGTATCTCCGCTATGAGGATGCCTCTGCCGATAGCGTGGAGAGTACCGGGGGTTATGAAGAAGACATCCCCCTTGCTGACGGGGACACGGTTCACCCTGTCCATGAGGGTGTTGTCCTCTATGGCGGCGCGGAACTCCTCAGCACTTATCTCCTCGCGGAAGCCGTATACCAGCTCAGCGCCGGGCTCGCAGTCCACGATGTACCACATCTCGGTCTTGCCGAGCTGCCCCTCGGTGCGGAGCGCGTACTCATCGTCGGGATGCACCTGCACGGAAAGGTCTTCCTTTGCGTCTATCAGCTTGACGAGAACGGGGAAGGTGTCGCCGCTCCTGAAGGACCTTCCGACAGCCTCCGGGTGCTCGCTTACGAACTCGCTGAGGGGCATACCCTCCGATTCTCCGCTTGCAATGATGCTGTCGCCGTCCGGGTGGCAGCTCAGCTCCCAGCTCTCGGCAAGGCGGTCAAGACTGCTCTCCTTGCCGTATTCGTCACGGAGCTTCGTTCCGCCCCATATATAATCCTTTATTGCGGGCTTTATCAGGAATGGTGTCATATTACCTCCATAAGCTTTCAAATTCCTCTTCGCTGCCGTTGAATACATTGAAGTCGATGCATTCCTCCTCGCCGATATAGCCGTCCAGCTTGCCGCGGTCGGAGTACTGCCAGAAGGTCCAGTCGAAGAAGTCGGGCTCCATCTGGGTGCAGCGTATCCACAGGGGATAGTCAGAGAAGCTGTCCTTTACGTATCTGAGATATACCGGGACAGTGGTGTATATAAGCGGTTTCATGCCGTAGTATTCCTCGAGCCTTTCAAGCAGGGGAGTGAGTATCTTCTCAGCCTCCTCAACACTCGGCTTGTGCAGCTTCTTGTCGGCGTAGTACTCTATGTCAACTACCGGCGGGAGCTGTATCTCGTCACGGCTCACCGAGTTTATGAAGTTCTCGGCCTGAGTCTCACCGGGGCTGTCAAAGCTGAAAAAATGATAGCAGGATACCTTTATGCCCGTTGCAGCAGCCCTTTCGAGATTGCGGCGGACTGATTCGTCGGTATGACCGCTTCCCTCGGTGGCTTTTACAAAGGCGAACCTTACACCCTGTTCCTCCAGCTTATCCCAGCTCACTACGCCCTGATAATTGGAAAGGTCCACTCCGAACACAGGGTATTTCGCCCTGTTTACAGAAGCGTGGGACAGACAGCAGGCACACGCCCATGCGAACAGTATCATAAGCAGCCCCGCAGCAACGAGGATGATCCTTAAATGTTTTTTCATCTGACAGTAACAACTCCATACTCCGTGCCGGCGTCACGGCACAACTATACACTATATATAATACCCTAAAATCCCGGATTAGTCAACAATTATTTTTCAGAGTCACAGAACAGGGGGAGAGAGGGGATTTTCAAAGACGGCAGCGCTCATCCGTGTCGCCCTTGCGATAGTCACTTTTGAATTCTGAATCAAAAAACGCGCTTCCGCAGAGACTGTGATTTTTTTCGGAATACCTCTTGACAACTGCCATATCATGTGATATAATCAGAAACTGATAATGATTATCATTTTTAGTTTTGGAGGGAAGATATGGATATCAGACGAACAGCAGCGGCAGTTCTTTGTGCCGCCTTATCACTTTCACTGTTTACAGGCTGCGGACAGAACGCTTCTGCAAATAACGACAGGCTCAGTATTGTATGTACCTCGTTCCCTGAGTATGACTGGACACGCCAGATACTCGGCGAATACCTCAGCAATGTGGATCTCATCTGCCTTACGGGCAACGGTACCGATATACACAACTATCAGCCCACTGCCGAGGATATGATAAAGATATCCACCTGCGACCTTTTTATATATGTAGGCGGCGAATCCGAGAACTGGGTAAAGGATGCCCTTGAGGAGCCCTCCAACCCTGACAGGAAGGTCATTTCACTCATGGAGGCCATCGGTGACGGCGCCCGCGTGGAGGAACACAAGGAGGGTATGGAGCCCGATGAGGAAGAAGAGGACGAACATGACGGGAGGCCGGAGTACGATGAGCATATATGGCTCTCCCTCAGGAATGCCAGCAAGCTCTGTGAGGATATCATGAAGGGGATCTGTGCGATAGATGCCTCACATGCCGGCAACTATCTGGAGAATATGGCAGAATACCGTATTAAGCTCACCGACCTCGATACGGAATTCACGGAGCTTTTCGACTCCGCACCTGAGGAGAAGAAAACACTGATATTCGGCGACCGTTTTCCCTTCCGCTACTTTGCGGAGGACTACGGTCTTGACTACTACGCTGCATTTGCAGGCTGCTCGGCAGAGACTGAGGCGAGCTTTGCAACTATCGCTTTCCTTGCTGAAAAGGCGGACGAGCTGGATACGGATACTATCTACACCCTTGAGAAGACTGACGGCGATATCGCAGCCTCCGTCATAAGCAACACCAGAAAGAAGAGCGATATCCATATCGTGAAGCTCGATTCCATGCAGTCTGTGACTGATCTTAATGACACCTATCTCAATATCATGGAGCAGAACTATGAAGCCCTGAAGGGGGTAATGAACTGATGCCTGAAAACGAGAACACTGAGAAAAAGGAGCTTGGAAAGGCGGCAGAGCCCGAAAAGGCAAAGGGACTGGAAAAACAGCTCATCTGCCGCAACGCTGCTCTCGGATATGAGGGACAGACCGTCACAGAGGGCATCGACTTCTGCGTCAGACAGGGCGATTACCTCTGCATACTCGGTGAGAACGGCTCCGGAAAGAGCACCCTCGTCAAGGCGATACTCGGCCTCAGACCGCAGATCTCCGGCGATATCGAATGGAGCGGCGGATTAAAGGCGAACGAGATCGGCTATCTTCCGCAGCAGACTGTCGTGCAGCGTGATTTCCCGGCCTCAGTGCGCGAGATAGTGCGCTCCGGCTGCCTTTCCAAGACAGGCCTCAGGCCTTTCTACAACCATGCGGAGAAGGAGCTTGCGGAGAGCAATATGAAGCAGCTCGGCATAGACTCCCTTGCAAAGCGCTGCTACCGCGATCTTTCCGGCGGACAGCAGCAGAGAGTGCTGCTTGCAAGAGCGCTCTGCGCCACAAGGAAGATGCTCCTCCTTGACGAGCCCGTCACCGGACTCGATCCCCGCGCACAGCTCGACCTCTATGAGCTGATAGCCAACCTCAACAAGCAGGGGATAACTATTATAATGGTATCACATGATGTGGCGGCGGCAGTACGCTATGCCAGCCATATCCTCCATATCGGAAGCCACCGCCAGCTCTTCTTCGGAACTGCGGAGGAATATACCGCAAGCGGCGTAGGACAGAGCTTCCTCGCTGCTGAGGAGACCTACGGAGCTTCCGTACTTCCGGGAAAGGAGGCTGAAGCAGATGAGTGAACAGCTCAGTACCCTTAAGTACTACCTTGAATTCGATTTCGTAAGGAACGCAGTCATTGTCGGACTGCTCATCTCCCTCTGTGCCTCACTCCTCGGAGTTACCCTCGTGCTGAAACGCTTCTCCTTCATCGGAGACGGCCTTTCGCACGTTGCCTTCGGAGCGATCGCAGTCTCCTCCGTTCTCACATTCGGCCTGAAGACCATAGGCTCGGAGATGACCGGAAGGCTCGCGGAGGTCCTCAGCGAGAACAACCATACCGTGATAGTCCTTCCGTTGACGGTGCTTGCGGCTGTGCTGCTGCTCCGCACCGGACAGAACACGAAGATAAAGGGCGATGCGGCGGTTGCGATGATATCCGTCGGCTCCCTCGCCATAGGCTATCTGCTTATGAACCGCTTCCCCTCTTCGTCGAATATCTCCGGCGATGTGTGCAGCACTCTCTTCGGCTCCACATCCATACTCACCCTCAAGGGCTCGGATGTGGCGGTCTGCTCGGTCATGGCGGCGATAGTGATAATCACCTTCATCGTTTTCTACAACAAGATATTCGCCGTGACCTTCGATGAGAACTTCACAAGAGCCTCCGGCGTCAACGCAGGGCTCTACAACCTGATGATAGCCATAATAACTGCCGTCATCATCGTTATCTCCATGAACCTTGTGGGCTCACTGCTGATATCGGCTCTGATAATCTTCCCCTCGCTGTCGGCTATGCGTATACTCCGCAGCTTCAGGGGCGTGGTCATCTGCTCGGCGGTGATCTCCGTGGTATGTGCCGGAGCGGGCATACTGCTCTCGATACTCTATTCCACCCCCGTCGGCTCGACCATTGTTGCGGCTGATATAGCGGTATTCCTGCTGTTCAGCCTTGTTTCGGTTTTCAGAAAGGGAAGATGAGAATAGTATGAAAAAGACAGCTTATACAGCACTTCTTGCAGCGGCGGTCCTCCTGACCGGCTGCGGAAATGCCGGGAATACGGAAGCCGGCAGCGAAAACGTGAGCCCTGCGGCCTCCGAAGGATATGACGTAGACCTCACGCAGCTCAGCTCGAGCATGGTCTACGGACAGGTCTACGACATGGTGAACAATTCCGATTCCTATGTCGGCAAGAAGGTAAAGATGCGTGGCAGCTTCTCCTACTACAAGGACGAGAAGACCGGCAGGGAATACTTCGCCGTGCTTATCGCTGATGCAACTGCCTGCTGCAGTCAGGGAATAGAGTTCATCCTCAAGGGCGATCCGGTCTATCCGGACGACTACCCGGAAGTCGGTGCGGACATAACAGTCACCGGCTCCTTTGCGTGGTACAAGGAGGATTATGCGACCTACTGTCAGCTCCTCGATGCAGAGATCATCCCCAATGAGGATACGACGAAGCCCTTATCCTGGAACTGAACACCCTCACGGATGATAAAGACATTGAATCAAACCTGCCCCCACAGGTCAGACCTGTGGGGGCAGATTCTGCTGAAAAGCTCCGGAAAGGTGCCTGATGGAACTGCTTTACAGGCTTCACATCATTCTGCGAAGTCACAGATTGACAACTCATACGTATCACCGACCGCCTGATTGTGCATAATCCACAAATTTGCAGTCAAATATATTACACCCTTGTCTCTTGTAATAGGTGACAAAATGTGATATAATATTATAAATGTTGGACAGGCAAGGGAAAACTGTCCGCTTTTGTTTAAAGAAAAATAAAGGAGTATTATTATGAAGTTCGGTTATTTTGACGACGCCAACAAGGAGTATGTTATCAACTCCCCGAGGACGCCATATCCTTGGATCAACTACCTCGGCAATCAGGGATTCTTCTCTCTGATATCCAACACAGCAGGAGGCTACTGCTTCTACAAGGATGCTCGTCTCAGACGTATCACTCGTTACCGCTATAACAACGTTCCGATCGATATGGGCGGACGTTATTTCTATATCAACGATAACGGCACAGTATGGAATCCCGGCTGGTCTCCTGTGAAGACAGAGCTGGATGAGTATGAGTGCCGTCACGGTATGGGTTATACCGTTATCAAGGGCAAGAAGAACGGCCTCAGGGCAGAGGTTACATTCTTCGTTCCCCAGAACTATGACGGTGAGGTTCAGCAGGTAGTTCTCACAAACGACAGCAAGGAGACAAAGAGCTTCTCTATCTTCTCCATCGCTGAGTGGTGTCTGTGGGATGCTCAGGATGACTGCACGAACTTCCAGAGAAACTTCTCTACCGGCCGTGTTGAGATCGAAGGCTCTACTATCTACCACGTAACAGAGTACAGAGACAGACGTAATCACTACGCTTTCTATACAGTAAACGATGAGATCGACGGCTATGATACAGACCGCGATTCCTTCCTCGGAAGCATCTACAACGGCTGGAACAATCCTGCAACAGTTCTTGAGGACAAGCCCTCAAATTCATTTGCAGACGGCTGGTCACCTGTTGCTTCTCACTACAAGAAGGTAACACTCGCTCCCGGCGAGTCCAAGACTCTCATCTATATCCTCGGCTACGCTGAGAATCCTCAGGACAAGAAGTTCGCTTCCGAGAAGCCTGCAAACCTCCTTACAAGAGAGACATGGGTGCTCAACAAGGAGAAGGCTTATGCAATGATCGAGAAGTACAACACACCTGAGAAGGTAGCTGCAGGTCTCGAGGAGCTCCGCAACACATGGAACGGTCTCCTTTCCATCTTCAATGTAAATACTCCTGACGACAAGGTCGACAGAATGGTAAATATCTGGAACCAGTACCAGTGTATGGTAACATTCAACCTTTCACGTTCCGCTTCCTACTTCGAGAGCGGTATCGGCCGTGGTATGGGCTTCAGAGACTCCAACCAGGATATCCTCGGATTTGTTCACCAGATCCCCGAGCGTGCAAGAGAGAGACTTATCGACATCGCTTCCACACAGCTTTCTGACGGCGGCTGCTATCACCAGTACCAGCCCCTTACAAAGAAAGGCAACGCTGATATCGGCGGCGACTTCTCAGACGATCCGCTGTGGATGATCCTCTCCGTTGCTGCTTATATCAAGGAGACAGGCGACTGGGGCATCCTCGATGCAAACGTTCCCTTCGACGATGATCCGGAGGGCAGACACACAATGCTCGAGCACCTCGATGTTTCCTTCTACCACATTGTAAACAACCTCGGACCTCACGGTCTCCCGCTTGCTATGAGAGCTGACTGGAACGACTGCATCAACCTCTCATGCTTCTCTGATACACCCGGTGAGTCCTTCCAGACCTACACCAACCCGAAGTTCAAGGCTGAGGGCGGCTACTCCAAGATTGCTGAGTCTGCTTTCGTTGCAGCGCTCTTCACCTACACAGGCCCTGCTTATGTAGGTATCCTCAAGCACATCGGCAAGGCTGACGAGGCTGCAAAGGCTCAGGCTGAGATTGACAAGATGAAGAAGAACGTTATGGAATCCGCTTTCGACGGCGACTGGTTCATCAGAGCCTACGACGCAAACGGCGAGAAGATGGGCTCCAAGGAGTGCGAGGAAGGCAAGATCTTCATCGAGCCCCAGGGCTTCGCTGTTATGTCTGAGATCGGTAAGGACGTGGGAGCTGATATCAAGACTCTCAACTCCATCGACAAGTACCTCAACTGCGAGTTCGGTCTCGTTCTCAATAACCCTGCATTCACAAAGTACTACATCCAGTACGGTGAGATCTCCACATATCCCGGCGGATACAAGGAGAACGCAGGTATCTTCACACACAACAATGCATGGATCATCTGTGCTGAGGCTTATGTCGGCAGAGGCGACAAGGCATTCGAGTACTATTCAAAGATCGCTCCCGCATTCACTGAGGAGACCTCTGATATCCACAAGACAGAGCCTTATGTATACGGTCAGATGATCGGCGGTAAGGACGCAAAGAACTTCGGTCAGGGCAAGAACTCATGGCTCACAGGTACAGCTGCATGGAACATGGTGGCTATTTCCCAGTACATCCTCGGTGTACAGCCTGATTTCGACGGCCTGAAGGTAGATCCTTCCATCCCTGCTGCATGGGACGGCTTCACAGCAACACGAAAGTTCCGCGGCGCTGTTTACAACATCACAGTCAAGAACCCGGATCACGTAAACAAGGGCGTTAAGTCCATGACCGTGGACGGCAAGGCTGTTGAGGGCTGCGTTATCCCCGTATGTGAGGGCGGCACTCACGAGGTCGAGATCGTTCTCGGCTGATAGCTGACAATAAAAGATATGCGCCGGATACGAAAGTATCCGGCGCTTTTTGTTCTTTTAGCCTTTAGCCGTTAGCTTTTCAATTCATAATTCATAATGCATAATTCATAATTAGTGGTATCGCCTGACGGCGATGGAGCATAAAAGAACCCCCGAAACCTTGCAGCGCTCATCCACGTCACCCGTGCGATAGCCCCCTTTAGCCTGCATGGACTGAAAAAAGCAAAAGCTGACAGGTAGGGGATAAGGGGAAAGGAAGGGGGAGTCCAGAGGGGGAAAACTGGGGTGACTCCCCACGGGGTGGGGAGATGTCCGAAGGACAGAGGGGACGGGCGCCTGTCAGGCGGGAGGAGGATGTCAGCTTTTACTGCGGTTTTCTTTTCTTCCCCCAACTCCCCTGGTTTCCCCCTCTGGCAGGCAACGATGCAGGTAGGAATTATAGTTAAATGGTGGATAGAACGAAAAAGTAAGTGGACGCACATTGTGCGCCCATCTTTCTATCTGCTATGATATGTTATTAGTACATTAGAGTCTTTAGGGAAAATATCTCCCGTTTGGAAATCATCATTGCCATTAATAGTGACTGTATCAACTTTACCGTTTTTCTTTCGAGTGATTAAATTCAAATCGTGAAGCGGCGCTGCATTTACATTAACGAATCCTGCAGCTTTAAATAATTGAACTACACTATTATAATCTTTTTTATTAAAGGCGGTCATTGATTCAGAAATACATATTTCATTGGATTTTGACCTACGCTTGTTTCTTTTCTGACCAGAATTGTACGCACCTAATGCGATATATATTCCAATAGTAATTCCAAACATACCTTCATAATGTCCAACTATACAAATCAATACACCAATAACTTCAAAAGCCAAAGCAACAATATATGCAATTACCAGACTTTTTCTGTTATTGTTTTCATCTCTTTCTTCTAATTCTATTTCTTTGATTCGCAGATCCCTTTCAGCTTCGATTTGTTTTATTGCAGCTTCATCTATATGACGGATAATATGCTCATTTTCATTTGTTAGAATGATTTGACTCCCACAGTAAGAACAAAATAGCTTTTCTCTTCCTTCTTCTACGGATATGTTTGCTCCGCAATCAGGGCATTTAATTGTATTTGCGGTTACAGCCATAGTATTCATTCCTTTCTAATCATCCTTATTACTATAATTATACCACATTTGTAGACATTTGTCAACATATGTAGACTAAAATAATAAAAAACCGGTATATCATATTATACGAGGTGATAATATGCACGTACCGGTACTTGATCCTAAGATAGTAGGTGAGGTCATATCCGAGCTCAGAAGAAAGAAAGGACTTTCACAGGAAGTCCTCAGCGGCCTTGCAGATATAGGAAGAACACACCTGAGCGCCATAGAGAACGGTTCACGCAAACCTACACTTGAAACACTTTACAGTATTGCCTGTGCTATGGAGATGAAGCTCAGCGATGTTGTGGCAGAGATAGAAAAGAAACTGGTATAGAGCCTGACTGCTGCCTCATGCAAGGTGCTGTTTAAACCTTGTCAAAACACTTGAAAAATTTCCCGTAATATGTTACAATATAAATACCGACCTATTAAGAACGGAGTTGATATTATTGGAAACAGCGCAGTACAATTGCCCGAACTGTAATGCCAGACTAAAATTCACACCTGAAACTCAGGAGCTCAGCTGCGAATACTGCGGCGGCTCTTTCTCCATTGAAGAGATAAAGCAGATGTTTGCAGACAGGGAGGACCTCGTCAATGCACCCGCCGAGGAGGCTCCGGCAGTCTCTGCGGAGGATGAATTCGAGGCTCATACCAACCTTTACCACTGCTCAAGCTGCGGCGCGGATATCATGTGCGATGACGAACAGACCGCCCTCTTCTGCTATTACTGCCATAACCCTGTCATCCTTGCAGGAAAGCTGACAGGCGAATTCAAGCCCGACAAGATCATAGGCTTCAGAGTTACCCGGGAGAACGCGATAAAGCTCTTCAAGGACTGGGTGGGAAGGAGACGCTTCATACCCTCCGATTTCAAAAGCGAGCAGCAGCTCGAAAAGATGACCGGACTGTATGTACCCTTCTGGAAGGCGGATACCCTTACCCAGGCTGACTATGAGGCTCTCGGACGCAACTCCAGAAGCTGGATCTCCGGAAGCTACCGCTATACCGAGACACAGGAATTCGATGTTGTAAGACGCGGCAACCTCCTTGCAAGAGGCATCCCTGCCGACGGCGAGAGCAAGATCGACGACCAGCTCATGGAGGCTATCGAGCCCTTTGATTACAGCGACCTCAAGCCCTTCTCAATGAGCTATCTGAGCGGCTTCTTCGCTGATAAGTATGACGTTGACAAGGATACGGTCTTCCAGCGTATACGTGACCGCGCCAACTATGCGAGCCGCAAGGCAGTAGGCGAGACGGTCAGCGGATTCAGCAGCGTATCAGTACGCACGGAGCGCTATGAGATAAAGAAGACCGACTGGGAATACGTCATGCTTCCGGTATGGTTCATGACCTACCGCCATGACGGAAAGCTCTATGAGTTCGCAGTCAACGGCCAGACCGGAAAGCTCGCAGGAACTCCTCCCCTTGACAAGGGCAAGCTGACGTGGTTCTGCACAGGCATCGGAGCTGTGATAGCGGCTGTTATCTATATCATAGGAGGGCTGATGGGCTGATGAAAGGATTTGCAAGATTATGTGCTATAATCGCTGCCGCTGTGCTCGTGGCGCTTCTGGTGGCGAATATCGGTTACCCCAAGAACTATGCATCGGGCTATAAGGACAGCTCAAAGAGCGCCTTTATTGATACCAAAGAGCTTTTTACTCCCGAAGAGGTCAAGAAGTTTGATGACAGAGTCAAGGCTGTTTCAGAGCAGACAAAAATGAATATCATCATCTATCTCAATTCGACTTATTACTCTACCGACTGGGACACAATAGTGTTCACTGATGACGAATACGACCGCACATTCGGAGAGGATTCTGACGGGATCTTCTATCTTATCGACTTCTCAGGCAGGTCTCCGGCTACCGACCATATGTCTCTCAGCGGAAGAGCCTGTCTCCAGCTTGATGATGTGAAGCAGTATATGGTGGATTCCATGGACAGCTATCTCCCCTCGTCAAGTGCGGTCAATGCCGACGGACTTGCAGTCTACAAGGATAATATCGCTCAGGGCATCGATTACTTCCTCGACACTTTTACGAATTACTGTGACGGTGACAGGGAAGTAGACTATGTGCATACCGACAACGGTAAATACATATTCCGCAGGGGCAAGGAGCTCTATGTTACCTATAACAAGCCTCCCTTTCTCAGATTCAGGATACTCCTCATAGGCGAGATCGCCGGATTCATCGTAGGCCTTATCGTATACTTTTCCACCAAGAGTACCTACAAGTTCAAGGCAAAGGTTGATCCGGGCGTCTATCTGGACAGATCCGACGTGCATTTCTATACACGTACAGATGCCTTCCTCCGTTCACACACCTCACGCTATAACATCAGCTCGAGCTCGGGCGGCGGAGGCGGAGGCGGCAGAGGCGGCGGAGGAGGTCACTCCTTCAGCGGCGGCCATACAGGCGCTACACACCACAGATAATGCGCAGACTGCATAATCAATGTGCAGTGGATTTGTGAATAACTGACAAAACCGTCTCCGGTCACTTGACAAGGGGACGGTTTTATGTTATGCTTTTTCTATAAACCGTTGAGGGAGAGTAAGTAAGCGGTGTTGCCGAAGCACAGAGATCCGGCGGCTGGTGTGAGCCGGAGTGAGGGATGTCGCTGAATGGACTTCCGAGGGCGGACAGAAAGGCCTGCGGGCGGACGGAGAGTTCTGCTTTGCGCTGAGTATGCGAGCCGCAGTGGGACTGCGTTATCAAAACCGGAGTATGAACGTACTCGTTGAGAGGCTGCGGCAGATAGCTGCGGCAAGCGGGGTGGCACCGCAGAAGTTGAGATTTCGGCTCCTGTCCCGGCATTACAGCCGGAACAGGAGCTTTTTGTTATACTGTACGGCAAGTGCTGAAAATCATATTTTGTAAAGGAGAATCATTATGGCAAACGAAAAGATACCCTATAAGATCTACCTCTCAGAGGAGGAACTCCCGAAGCAGTGGTACAATGTACGTGCTGACATGAAGAAGAAGCCCGCACCCATGCTCAATCCCGCAACAGGCCAGCCTGTTACAAAGGCTGATCTTACCCCTGTATTCTGCGATGAGCTGGTGGATCAGGAGCTCAACGAAACAGATGCCTATATCGATATCCCGCAGGAGATACAGGATTTCTACAAGATGTACCGTCCGGCACCTCTTGTAAGAGCATACTGCCTTGAGAAGGCTCTCGGCACTCCTGCCAAGATCTACTACAAGTTCGAGGGCAACAACACCTCCGGAAGCCACAAGCTCAACTCTGCCATCGCTCAGGCCTACTATGCAAAGAAGCAGGGCCTCAAGGGCGTTACCACAGAGACAGGTGCCGGCCAGTGGGGTACAGCCCTCTCTATGGCCTGCTCTTACTTCGGCCTTGACTGCCATGTATACATGGTAAAGGTATCCTACGAGCAGAAGCCCTTCCGCCGCGAGGTAATGCGTACCTACGGCGCATCCATCACTCCCTCCCCCTCCACCACAACAGAGGTCGGAAGAAAGATACTTGCTGAGTTCCCCAATACCAACGGAAGCCTCGGCTGCGCTATCTCTGAGGCCGTTGAGGCAGCAGTTTCCCACGAGGGCTACCGCTACGTTCTCGGAAGCGTTCTCTCACAGGTGCTCCTCCACCAGTCCGTTATCGGTCTTGAGGCAAAGACAGCTATGGATAAGTACGGCATCAAGCCCGATATCATCATCGGCTGTGCCGGCGGCGGCTCAAACCTCGGCGGACTTATCTCACCCTTCATGGGCGAGAAGCTCAGAGGCGAGGCTGATTACCGCTTCATCGCAGTAGAGCCGGCTTCATGCCCGAGCCTTACACGCGGCACCTACGCCTATGACTTCTGCGATACCGGAAAGGTATGCCCCATGCAGAAGATGTATACCCTCGGCAGCGGCTTCATGCCCTCACCGAACCACGCAGGCGGTCTCCGCTACCACGGCATGAGCGCAGTTCTCTCCGAGCTCTACGATCAGGGACTCATGGAGGCTGTATCCTACGAGCAGACAGCAGTATTCGAGGCTGCACAGCGCTTCGCAAGAGTTGAGGGAATCCTTCCCGCTCCTGAGAGCAGTCACGCTATCCGCTGCGCTATCGACGAGGCTCTGAAGTGCAAGGAGACAGGCGAGGAGAAGACCATCCTCTTCGGCCTTACAGGTACAGGCTACTTCGATATGTATGCTTATGCCGCATACAACGACGGCAAGATGACCGATTATATCCCCACAGACGAGGAGATAGCAGCTTCTATCGCAAAGCTGCCCAAGATCGGCTGATAAGCCCGCAGTACAGGAGCTGTGTCCATATAACAGATCATGCGTTTTATCGGGGGAACCTTTCTGAGGAAAGGTTCCCCCGAACCCCTTCCAAAGACTTCCAATGAATTTTGGCCCATAGGTCTTTAGACCTATGGGCCAAAATTAGCTGAAAGTTTTCGGAAAGGAGTTTGAGGGAAACCCTTTTTCAAAAGGGTTTCCCTCAATATAATACGTATAAACTGCTATACAGGTACAGCTCCTGATGCTGCGGACAAACAAGCGGACGGTTCAGACCGTCCGCTTGTTCTTGTTTGCCTTGCTGTAAACGCATCCGCAGTAATCCTGACGGTACAGGTGATACTGATGCGACAGCTCTATGGAATGCTTGTAGCCGTCATGTTTCTTGAAATCGGAGAAGAGGTAGGCAACGCCGCATTCTCCGGCTATACTGCCGCCGCACTGATTTATGAAAGCGCAGTCCTTGTGCGGACTTATGGTGAGAGTAGTCGTGAAGAAGTCAGCCCCCAGCTCAGCCGCCTTTTGTCCGGCAGCCCTGAGACGCAGGGCTATGCACTTCTGACAGCGCTCTCCGCGCTCCGGGAGCTCCTCCAGTCCCTTTGCAAGGGCATAGAACGGCGCAGGATCATAGGCCTCGTCTATGACGGGGATATCCAGCCCCAGCTCTCTGACGAGCCTGAGCAGCTCGTCACGGCGGTAGAGGTATTCCTCCTCCGGTGCTATGTTCGGGTTATAGAAGTAAAGCGTTATACGGAAGCACTCATGGAGATACAGCAGAGTATGGCTGCTGCACGGCGCACAGCAGGCATGGAGCAGCAGGGAAGGCCTTTCGCCCGTCCTCTCCAGCTCTCTGAGCTTCTCATCGAGCATCCTGCCGTAGTTTACCTTTTCCATTACTTGTCCTCTAAGTTCTTCAGGGCGCGGATCTCTTCCTTGCTCAGCTTCATCTCAGCATCCTTGAGCAGCTTGACCTCGCTGCGGTCAACTGTCACCGGCACCTCTGACTTGTCCGTCTTGACACGCAGCTTGCCTGTGATGAGGTTGGAGTCCTCGACCTTGCCCTTGGTGCCGTCTGCGAGAACTACCACAGCGCCCACCTTGGGTGTTATCTTGAGCAGAGCCTCATAGGCGTTCTGCTCGTTCTTGAGGCAGCACATGAGCCTGCCGCAGGTACCTGATATCTTGGTCGGATTGAGGGAAAGTCCCTGTTCCTTGGCCATTTTTATGGAAACGGGATTGAAATCGCCCATATAGCTCTTGCAGCAGAACTCGCGGCCGCAGATACCCAGTCCGCCGAGCACCTTTGCCTCGTCGCGCACGCCTATCTGCCTGAGCTCTATCCTTGTGCGGAACACTCCCGCAAGATCCTTTACCAGCTCGCGGAAATCAACGCGGTTCTCGGCAGTGAAGTAGAACAGCAGCTTGCTGTTGTCGAAGGTACACTCAACGTCAACGAGCTTCATGTTCAGCTTGCGGAAAGCGATCTTTTCCTCGCATACCCTGAATGCGTCCTCCTCGCGCTTCTTGTTGCGTTCAAGAGCATTGAGGTCGGCAGCGGTTGCGATACGCATGATAGGCTTGAGCGGTGAAGCGAGCTCATGATCCTCAATTGACTTGTTGGGGATGACTACGTCGCCGCATTCAACACCTCTTACGGTCTCGACAATTGCCTTGTCGCCGATCTCGGCCTTTATATCTCCGGGGGAGAAGTAGTAGACCTTTCCGCCTTCCTTGAAGCGGATACCTACGATCTCTTTCATTATACACCTCTTATACTTAGTCCGGCATCATGCCGTTATCTATTGTGCTATGGTCATTATGTCAGCACACAGCGCTGCAAGCACCAGACCGGCGTTTACGTTGGCTGTGACAGCCTCCCATGCCTTTCCGATGCTGTAATGTATCCTTGCGGCCTGAAAGGCCGTTATCGCTCCGGCCAGACCGCGTGCGGCGTCCGGGCAGCAGCTTATGGGAGCTGCGGAGCTGTCCTTCGACAGTACCGCTGAATCACGCATCAGCTTGTCCGCCATGGTGAGTGCGGAACGCAGGCTGCTGCGCTCAGTGCCGAAGCTGCCGAGCGTGTGCATCAGCTCATATTCGTCCTTTCTTATTATACTCTCTGCAAGGCGTTTTGTCAAATCCACCTGCTTCCTGAGGGCTTCATCGGTGATATACCTGCTGCACATACCGATGTTCCCGTGAAAGTGGGAAACAGCACCGGCTGCCTCTTCATCTGAGTATCCCATTTCCGCAAGCGCAGAACGGGCAGTATCCTCTGATACCGCAGAGAGCGGGAAGCAGGTGCAGCGTGAGAGTATAGTCGGGAGGAACTCATCGAGAGTCTCCGCCGTGAATATGAAGTAGGCATAGTCCGGCGGCTCCTCAACGAGCTTGAGCAGGGTGTTCTGCGTTATTACGTCTGTATTGCGGCAGTCGCGGAAGATGTATACCTTCCGGCCAGTATCATTGTTCGGCATGATGTAGGCGTCGCGGCATACCGCCCTTGCGGTATCGACTGAGTAGCCGCCGAGCTTTCCGCTTGTCTGCACGTATGTCACGTCCGGGTGCATATCGTTTGCTGTGTTGTGGCAGGCAGCGCATTTTCCGCACGGCCTTCCGTCTTCGGGAGAACTGCAAAGCAGCAGCTGGGTATAGTATCTTGCGGCGGTCTTCTTGCCCGTGCCGTTCTCACCGTAGAATATCACGGAATGTGCGGCGCGGTCTCTTGTTACCATGCTGCCGAGTGTCGCAACAAGCTCCTCGTTGCCGTATAATTTCATATCCATACCTCCCGTCGTTTGTTTTCCGGCTCTGACGAGCCACTGTTGCCCGCCCCCTGTTACGGTGCAGGGGAGAACGGGCAGGCAGCACACATGGCCTGAGCCTGCGGTGCTGCGTATATTTTTCATATATTACTATATCATGGCCTGGATGAGCTTCTTTTGCAAATGCTGACGTCCACCTTCTATTTTACCACATTTACGGTCGGAATGCCATACCTTTTGAAAATATTTATGCAGCTGCGGTCTATCCTTTCACCGCAGGCTGCTATGGGTACGGCAGGCGGACAGGGCACCTTCACTGAGGCGCATATCCTGCCCTCTGCCTCCTCAACCGGTATCTCCTCCGATGGTGCGAAGGCTGCCTCGCGTATCCCCATTACGCGCTCCGGCAGCGTCAGCACAGTATCCTCCGGCGGCTGACAGTGCTCCGCTCCGTCAAGAGCCCTCTCCAGAGCAGCTGTGAGCCGTTCGTAGTCTGCGGGAACATTCATCGGCGACATCAGCAGTATCACCATATCCCTGTCGGCGTACTCACATTCAGCGCCGTTCCCGCGCAGCCCCTGTGCAAGGCTGATGCCGTCATATCCGCTCCTTCCGGCAAGGACTGTTATATGGAAGGGATCGCCCTCCGTGAACAGCAGCCTGCCGCTGAAGTGTTCCCTGAGTCCGGCTATGCAGCGCAGATTCACCGCTATATCCTCCCTGATACGTTCGCTTATATACCTGTTGCAGAGGTCGAGGGAGGCCATTATGAGGTATGAAGGACTTGTGGATGCGAACATCGCCATGCACTGCCTGAGCACACCTGCATAGCGTTCCCCGCTGTGCAGTACGGCCGCTCCGGTCAGCGCCGGCAGCATCTTGTGCGCCGAATCGCAGCACATATCCGCCCCGAGACTTATGGGGTGGCAGTCCTCCGGCATGAACCTCAGATGCGCCCCATGAGCGTTGTCAACGAGCAGGGGAGCACCATATCTGTGAGCAGTCTTCGCAAGTGCGGCGATATCAGCCGTCTTTCCGGTATAGTCCGGCGAAGTGATGTAGAGACAGGCATCCGGGTTTTCACTGAGCAGTTTTTCAGCACTTTCGGCTGAGAATGTGCCTGAGAGTATGCCTGTACTCTGCTCCGGCATGAGCCATACCACATCGAGACCGAGAAGGGCGGCGGCGTTGAGGAAGGAACGGTGGACGTTCCTTGCAGCTATCACGCAGCGCCCCTCCTGCTTCATTGCGGCAAGCATGGCCTGTATGCACAGCGTCGAGCCGGCGGCGGAGTAGAAGCAGGCGGCTGAGCCGTAGAGTGCGGCCATATTCCTCTCGCTTCTGAGTATGATGCCCTCGGCCTCAAAGAGACTGTCTGCTCCTGATATCTCGGTGATATCCTTCGCATAGGAAAGAGCCGCACCGGGCAGGGGAGCCTTCCCCTTGTGTCCCGGCATATGGCAGCGGAGCATACCTCCGTCGGTGTAGGCGGTAAGGAAATCGTATATAGGCGTATCCATAGAGTTCTCCTGACGTTATCTGTTGTAGTAGTAGCGCAGTATCCGGAATATCCGGTTCCTTGCACGGACGAGCACGGCGGAGGCGGCCTGCTGACTGATGCCGAGAGCAGCGGCGATCTCCACAGTGGTCATGTTCTTATAATAGTATAACACAACGATCTCCTTTTGTCTCGCAGTCAGTTCATTATTAATAATATTTAACAGTACCTTTCTGATACGTATACCCGTATCCTCTTCCTCCCCGAGCAGTGAGCGAAGTCTTTCGTCGGGAGCACCTGTGAAATCATCGGAGTAGCTTTCAGATCTCGGCACGCTGCTCCACCCTCCTCCGGTATCCGGTAAGGTAGTTGATCACCTCCATCATCTGACCATGTTCAACGTAGAGAAGCTTTATCCTGCGGTCGAGGTCAAGTCTTTCTGATTCTGTGAGAGAGCCGCTGCGGCCGAGCTCCCTTTCTTTCCGGGTAAGCTCGTCTATCCTTTCCTTAGCCAGCCGGCAGCTTGTGATGTAGTTGTTGATAAGCTGATCCATTGGTTACCTCCTTCTCTTAGGGAGAATCGGAATAACGTCCTGTAGCGATTGCGAACATTTGTTCTTTTCCTTGCAGATATTATTATAGAACATATTTTCTGCTTTGTCAATAGAAATCGAACAAATGTTTTATTTTTAATCGGCGGCGGTGCGGATGATTAATTGTTTTGTCAGTGCTAAGCTATGAGCTTTTCAATTCATAATTCATAATGCATAATTCATAATTAGAGGTATCGCCTTCGGCGATGTATTCAGAACCTTGCAGCGCTATCCATGCTGCCCGTGCGATAGCCTCCTTTAGCCTGCGTGTCCCGACAAAGCAAAAACCGGCAATGGGTGAGAGATAGGGGTGAGGGAAAAGAGAGCCCAGAGAGGAAAACCGTAGAGGGGAAAGAGGGAGGGAAATGCCGGTTTTTGCTGCGGTTTTCTTTTTCCCTCCCTCTTTCCCCCGGAGGTGTTCCTCTTTGGCCTGTGTGAGATGCAGCAAATCCGAAAAATGTCAGAAAAAGAAGATTGAGAAAATCGTTTTTTCTTACCGTTTCCGATAACCTCACCTGCATCGTGTATTGCCAGAGTGGGAAACCAGGGAAGCCCCGGGAAGAAAAGAAAACCGCAGCAAAAAAGCCCGCAAGCAGCCATTGATCTGCTTACGGGCTTTATGACAGGCTCAGCTGTCCTTATTTGATCTCAAGTCTCTTGGCCAGAGGTGTTTCCGGCTTCTTCTTGGGAAGATCTATGATGAGTATACCGTTCTTGTATTCTGCGGAAATCCCCTCGGCGTCAACGTCGGAGATATCAAAGCTCCTCTTGTATGAACCGTAGGTGCGCTCCTTGCGTATATACTTGCTTTCTTCGTCCTTGTTCTCTGTCTCTGTCTTGTGCTCGGCTGAGATGGTCAGATATGAGCCGTTGATATCAAGGCTGATATCCTCCTTCTCAAATCCCGGCAGCTCGGACTCCATAACGTATTTGTCGCCGGCGTCCTTTATATCAGTGCGGCAGGCGTTTGCAGGCATTGCGCCGCTGAAGAAGTCATTGCCCATATCATTGAAGATGTTGAAGAGGTCATAGCCTCTGCCGAATGGTGTAAGTCCGTATCTCATATCCATACCTCCTGTTATTCTTTCATGCAGTTATTATGCGCTTTTATACGTGTGATATACCTGTCTGTTCCATTGGTATCATCCCTTTCGTTTCATTGTCTATATGATACTGCCCATTTTTGACAGGTTTATCATCGTATCGTGACAGAATGATGAAAATTAGCACTCACACCATGTGAGTGCTAACAGTCGAAACTGGCGAGTGCTAAAGAATGAGGCACTTCTCAGGCGTTCTGTACATACCAGGGCAGCGCTGATAGTGCATATTGCTGATTTTGTCTTAAACTTCGTCTTTTTGCTCCCTGAAAAACACTTGTATATAGAACCACTTACTACAAGAAAAGGAGATGATATCATGCGTAAATATATGGCGATCGCTCTGACAGTCACGATGATGACAGCTATGGTATCCTGCGGCGGAGGGAGCAGCAGCGGAGTTTCTGACAGCAGCATCACAAAGCCGCTCATATCCTACAAGGAAGCCGGGATAACCATGGCTGAGGACTTTTCGGAGATAGTGACAGTGGAACGGTGCAGCGACAGGTATTTCATATTCGGCGAGCTGAAAAACGGCTCATGGGCGGGATATATCGCCGACAAGGAGTTCACGGACTACACGGAGTTCCGCTTTGCTCCTCAGGAGGGTGAGACCGTGCTCGATGCCGCCGCTGCGCCGCAGGGGAAGAAGGCTGTACTGACTGCCGACGGGGAAAGTGCATATATCTACCTGTTCAGCAGCAAGGGCGAGCAGATAAGCTGCACCGGCCTTGACGGATGCAGCGCGGGAGATGCCATGTGGTGCAGGCTTGCGGCAGCGAAGGACTGCTTCTACATACACACCCCCGACGGCGTTTCTGCCTATGACAGCAGCGGCAGGGCTCTCGGCAGCGTAAAGACCGGCGGCAGAACGGTATACTGCCTTTCAGACGATACCGAGGGGAATACTGTGATGCTCCTCGGAGACGATAACGGGGACTGTGTATGCGCCCGCCTTGAGGGTACAGAGATAGCCGACGAGATGCGCTGTACCGGCCTTTCCGGCAGTTCTCCGCAGGCCGTATGCTCCGGAAACGGCGACCGGAGGCTCATAGCCGCTGCACAGGGCGGTATCTTTGCACTGGAGGGGGGCAGGTGGGTGCTCCTCACCGACCTTATGGACAACAGCTTTCCGGCGTATTCGGTGTATTGTCTTGCACCTGTCGGGGAGGAGGAGATAGCCGCCCTCTGCTGGACTGAAGCGGGCATGAAGCTCTATCTGCTCACTCAGCGTGATATCTCGGAGATAAAGGCCAAGGAGGTCATAACCCTTGCGAGCTTCTCGGAGAACGGCGGCCGGTTTGGTGAAGCGATAAAGGCCTTCAACGCAAGGAGCGAGGATTACAGGATAGAATACAGGCGGTATACGAGCGGCTATGACACCTGGGAAGAATACAGAAGGAGATTCGATGACCTCAGGCTGGATATGATAAGCGGGAATGCGCCGGATATCATTCCCCTTGATGCGGCGCTGCCTGTGGATACCTTCAATCCCGGCATATTCTGCGACCTTTATGAATTCATGGCAGAGGACGGGGAACTTTCGCCTGATGACTTCCTGCCGAACATACGCAGGGGACTTGAACGTGACGGCAGAATGGTAATGATAACGCCGACATTTGACTTCTACTCTGTTCCGGCAAAGGCCAGCTTTCCCCATGTCCGGGAGAACTGGAGCGTTGATGACTTCATAAAGGCCTATGATTCCATGCCGGAGGGGATGTACGTCTATGACTACCCGGAATACAGTGCAAGGAGCGCCTTTTTCGATGAAACATACCGGGAGAACCTCTTTGTTGACTATGAAAAGGCGGAATGTCACTTCGATTCGCCGGAGTTCATAAAGCTGCTCAGCTTCTTCAATGACCGTGATATCGGCCTTACGCCGGAGGAATACAACAGTCTTTCCGGCGAGATGCACTTTGAGATGAAGAATGACGAGGTAAAGAAGGGGAGGAAATTCACCGATATCGGTACGGTGCGCTGCTTCTCATGGTTCGGGCATATCTTCCAGACCGCGCGCAACGACTACGAAAATGACTTTGTCCTGGCAGGCTATCCCTGTGACGGCGAGAAGTGCGGCTCCTATATCGGGCTTGACGGCTGTCTGGCGATAATGGCCAATTCACAGCACAAGAAAGGAGCATGGGAGTTCCTGAGAATGCTGCTCTCTGATGAATACTATACCGATATCGATGCGAGCGCCTATCTCAGCTTTCCCGTACTGAAGGACAGGTTCGACGAGCTGGCCGCATATACCATGCAGGACGGCTATATGTATTTTGCCAGTGATGAATACGGGCGCATCATACCGGGGGAGTATGAGAAGAACGAATGGGTATCAGGCCACATGGATGTGCAGAACAATGAATACATCATCGACGGCAGGCTCGAGCCCTTCACGGAGGAGGAGTACAGGCATTACTACGACCTGATAACGAATGCGGAGGCAGCCCGCTATGACACCGAGACAGGCAGCATCGTCAGAGAGGAGGCGGACAGGTTCTTCGCCGGAGAATGCAGCGCAGAGGAATGTGCCGCAGTGATACAGGACAGGGTATCCACCTACCTGAGCGAGAGATACCAGTAAAACGAAAGGGCAGCCGGAAGGCTGCCCTTTGACCGTATTCAGTTACTGAGGAGGTATCTCAAGTACACTTGTGGTTATAACGTCCTCTTCCTCAAAGCGGATTATCTCCATTTCGGGTGAAGTATATTTCTCCATTTCTTTGCTTCTCCTTTCAGTCTGTCGTATTTGCGTTTGTATAGTCATGTGCCGCCTTTGCATAGACGTACAGAGCCTTGGTAAGTCTGACAAGTGACGAATCCGGATCAAGCTCTGTATTGGCCATGATGCGCTGTGCATAGTTGAGTGGGCATACTATGTTCGCAGTTGAACCGTCCGCCTGTACCGAGTATGTGGATAACAGCTTATGGGCGGGCAGGTTCGGTATTTCGATGTAGCTGCCGTACCTGCTGTTTCCGAGCACCGCCTCCTTCGTGACGACGGGGTTCCTCGTTGAGAACTGCGCTGTTGCTACTGTCGTACCCTCGGGATAGTATATCCTGAGTGAAGTACCGGAATTGAGTACCAGTGAGATACGGCTGCCCTTGAGCTTATCATAGAAGTAGCACCGGTAGTCTTTGAAGGTGTCGGCATCGATGCCGTCAATGCCTTCTATCGTACTGCCCCTGCCCTCAAAATAGTTCTCTGCGGCTTTGCAGTAGTTATCAAGAGCCGCAACGAGAGCGTCCGTGGTATCGTCTCCTATGCTCTCATAGCTGTCTATGTATTTTCTTACCGATGATTTGACGTAGCCGTTATCGATAATCAGACCGTTGAAATAGTAAACATCTGCCGGCTTGTTATTATGCTCCTCAAAGCGAATGCGTACTTCCCTGTCAGCCTGCACGGAGGTTATGGGATAGGTGATCTTTGTCCTGCTGGCAAAGCCCTCGCCCTCCGTGGGAAGAGCAGCTATATCTTCATGCTCTATACGCTTCGTGCCGTTAGGGCCTTCAAGAACGATGGATTCTGTCTCGTTGGCGATATGAGCATAGAAGTTAAGGCCGAGTGTGCCGTCAAGGGTAACAGAGGTGGAGAGTACGGTGTTGCCGGCGTATCTGTAATTGTCTGTCTTCTTGATATCGTGGTTCTCAAAATCAATATTGTACTCTCTTGTACGAATAACCGGTCCAAGATCCTCGCCCTCGAATTCATCGGGATCGTTGATATAGGTCAGCAGTACCATCGCATCCTCTTCTGTAAGACCGTCGCCTCTGTTGAATAAGTCGCCGATATAGTCGATGAAGGGGGAAGTAGTATCGGATATTTCGTAATTCAGATAGTTAAGTACAGCAAATACATCGGATAAAGCGACGCTCTCAGCGGAAGAATCCACGTCGCCGTAGATGAATCCTGACCTGAGAAAATCATCGAGGATCTCAACATCATCATCAAGAACATGGCCGTCAAAGTTGAGGTCTGCCACGTCTTCCGGAAGACCGTTTGGCTTCATCTGAGTTTCTGCCATTATTGCAAGAAGATCGAGATCATTACTGTCGATCTTTCCGTCCATGGTGACATCGCCGCGGTAGATATAGCCGTTCTTGTACTTTGCTGCAGGTACGCTGTCAGGTGATACAGTCTGCAGCGCCGATGCGGAGAGCCCCGGGAATACAGCGGCAGCTGAGCAGGAAACGATGACGGCTGCGGAAACAGCGCTTAGTGCCTTTTTGATATTCATTTTCATTGTTACAACTCCTTGTTGTGGATTTCCCGTCAGTGCAGGCAACGGGAGAATTTGTAATATATATTAATATTAACACATTATCATTGATTTGTCAAGTCATATTGTGATAAAAAAGCTGCCCCCGGAACGGGAGCAGCTCTGATGGATTACTTCTTGCTGGCAGCCTTGCTCTTCCACCATGACCATGTTACAGGTGCTACGAAGAGTGAGGAGTATGTACCGGAGATAAGACCGAACATAAGCGGAACTGAGAAGCTCAGCAGTGAATTGTAGCCGCTGACAAAAACAACGATGGAAACGATCAGCATTGTGCCTATTGTTGTGACTGATGTTCTTATCGAACGTGTGAGAGACTGTGAGCAGCCGGTATTGATAAGCTCGTTCAGGCTCGCATTGGGCATGAGCGTGCGGTTCTCACGGATTCTGTCGTAGATAACGATGGTGTTGTTGATGGAGTAGCCGAGGATCGTCAGTATAACTGCAACGATATTGGAGTTGAACTCGAAGCCGAACAGGATAGTTGCGGCAAGAGCTACCAGGATATCGTGTGTAAGAGCGAATACTGAGCATACACCTGCCGACCAGCCGCCGATCTTGCGGAAGCGGATAGCGATGTATACAACGACTACGAATGCAGCAAAGATAACTGCGATAAGGCACTTGAGCAGGAACTCACGGCCTGATGACGGGCTTACGTCGTTTGAATCTGTAAGCACGATGTTCTGATTGGGGAATGCAGCCTCAAGGTTCTCTGTGATCTCGTGCTGCTTGTCAACACTGAGACCGTCCTTTGCGGTAAAGGAAACTGTCATTTCCTTGCCGCCCGAGCTGAGGCTCTCGCCCTTGCGGACATTAACGGATGTATCGGGAACAACGCCCTTTACGATCTCCTGTACCTTGGCATCATCGATATCTCCGCCGTAGGAGTAGGAGAGGAGAGTACCGCCCTTGAATTCGATAGCGAGGTGTACGCCTCTGATGATGATACCGAGCAGGAGAGCAGCGATAACGCCGATAACTATGCCGAGTATCATTCTCTTCTTTGAGCAGAAGTTGTATACCTTTACGCCGGGATCATAAACAGCCTCTGCGGAAGAGCCCTTCTTTTTCTTTGAAGAGCTGAGAGCCTTCTGTGTAACAGAAGAGACCTTCTTCTCAGCTGCCTGCTTATTCTGCTTTGCCTTCTCGGAAACTGAAGCCATGTACTCAGCAGCAGACATCTCGTCAACAGACTTCTCTGCCTTGTCCTGAACTGCCTCGGCGATATCCTCGGCCTTGTCCTGAACGGCATCAACAGCATCCCCGGCAGCTTCCTTGATGTCCTCTGCCTTGTCCTGAACAGCTTCAACAGCATCTCCGGCAGCTTCCCTGATATCTTCTGCGATATCCTCAGCCTTGCTTTCGAGCTCCTCGGCAGCGTTGTTCAGAGCGTCAGCAGCTCTTCTCTCTGCGGCCTTTGCAGCCTTCTCAGCGTTGCGCTTTGCAGCGGCATTGCTCTTGTTCTTCTTGTTCATTTGCTCTCACCTCCGTAAAGTGCTTTATTGTCAGACCACTTGGAAAGTGAGGTTACCATAAGTCTGGAGGCGAATACGCCGAAAATGAAGTTGCAGATAACGCCGGCAAGGAGGGTGAAGCCGAAGGAGTAAACAACGCCCTCGGTGGTAGCTCCGAACATAGCGAAGATCGTGCTGTTGAGGAGCTTCGAGAAGAAGCTCGAAGGAACGCCGAATGCACCCATGAGGATAACGGCGATAAGTACGTTTGTGATGTTACCGTCAAGGATAGCGGAGAACGCTCTCTTGTAGGCAACTCTGATGGCAGCATCAAGTGACTTTCCGCTGCGGAGCTCCTCCTTGATACGCTCACCTGTGATGATGTTGGCGTCAACGCCCATACCTACGGCGAGGATGATACCTGCGATACCGGGGATAGTGAGAGTTGAGCCGGGCATGAAGCCGAACCAGCCTGTGATAGCTGCGATAGAGCCTGCGATCTGTCCGCAGAGAGCGATAACAGCTACGAAGCCGGGAACTCTGTAAAGGAAGATCATATACAGAGCGATGAAAGCGAATGCGATAGCTGCTGCGAGCAGTATAGCGTTCAGTGAGCCTTCACCCATTGTAGGAGAAATGGTCTTGAGGGACTTTGTCTCCATCTTGAAGGGGAGAGCACCGGAGTTGATCTGGTCGGAGAGCTTCTTTGCGGTCTCGCTTGTGAAGCTTCCGGAGATAACTGCGCTTCCGTTTGTGATAGTATCGTTTACTGTCGGAGCGGAGATAAGGTTGTTGTCCATCCAGATAGAGATCGGAGTGGAAGTGCCCTTGAGCTCTGCTGTGGCGTCAGCAAACTTCTGCTTGCCAGACTCGTTGAGACTAAGGAGAACTACCCACTGGAGATCGCCGTAATCATTCGGCTGCTCTCCGTACTGAGCCTCCTTGATATCTGAACCGCTGAGAACGAGCTCGCCTGTCGGAACAGGTTCGCCGTCTTCTCCCTCTGCGGTGTCGGTACCCTTTCTGAATGTGAGCTCAGCCATTTCGCCAAGCTCCTTGACAGCGCCCTCGGCGTCGAAGTCACTCTGACCTGCCTGCCAGGGGAAACGGACGATGATTCTGTCACTTTTTGCGTCGCTGTAGACTTCGTTGTCGTTGATACCGAGAGCAGTAAGTCTTGTCTTGATGATCTCGGTAGCAGCATCGAGCTGTGTGTCTGAAGCGTTATAGTCGCCGGCCGGGGCGAAGGTAACGTCAACGCCGCCCTTGATATCGATACCAAGGCGGATGTCGTCAACGCCCTTGATGACCGTCTTAGCGTTATCGGCGTAGAGATAATCAAGGCCGATAATGGCGGAGCAGGCGAAGATAGCGATCAGGACAACGACAATGAAGAAGGTGGATTTGCCAATCTTTTTCACGGTCATGCCTCCTAAAGAATTAATGAATATTATGTCTGCAAACGCACAGCATATCCGGCTGCCGGAAGCGGTCAGAAAAAGCTGTATTTCATGTTTTCTATCCACTTACGTTTACTTTGACAATTACATTTATTTTACAATATTTTCGCTGAAAAGTCAAGTCTGTAACGGGAGAATGATGATAATTCAAGAATATGCACAATTACCCACCGGCATAATATTGCATAATGACTAATTGAACTGTCAGACGTCAGCCTTTAGCCATTAGCTTGCCCCGCCACCCTTGCCCCCTGTCTCAGCCTGCGTCAGTTTGACGGAGAACATGAACCGGACTTTCTGACCGTAGGGTCGCATTCTGTGCGCCCGCGTCTAACGATATGTTGAATGGCTGCGGACGGCGGATCGCCGTCCCTACAATATAGCGGTCGTGCGATAGCCGGCTTTAGCCTGCTGGTCTGAGAAAGCAAAAGCTGACGGGAAGGGGATAAGGGGCAAGGAAGGGGGAGTCCAGAGGGGGAAAACTGGGGTGACTCCCCACGGGGTGGGGAGATGTCCGAAGGACAGAGGGGACGGGCGCCTGTCAGGCGGGGGGAGGGTGTCAGCTTTTACTGCGGTTTTCTTTCCTTCCCACAACTCCCCTGGTTTCCCCCTCTGGCAGTCACGATGCAGGTAAGAATTCTTGTTACGGAAGGATAGAAAGAATTTTTTTACAGGTGTAACCGTTACATAACGGAGAATCGCCAAAGAGGAAAACCTCCGGGGGAAAGAGAGAGGGAAAAAGAAAACCGCAGCAAAAACCGGCATTTCCCTCTCTCTTTCCCCTCTACGGTTTTCCTCTCTGGACTCTCTTTTCCCTCACCCCTATCTCTCACCCTTTGCCGGTTTTTGCTTTCGTCCGGACACGCAGGCTAAAGAGGGCTATCGCACGGGCAACATATGCGGCACTACGAGGTTTTGTCAGACTGTAGGGGCGCATTCCGTGCGCCTGCGATTCAGCTATCCGCTTATTGTTTTTCAGAATCCATCGCCGCAGGCGATACCTCTGATTATGAATTATGCATTATGAATTATGAATTGAAAAGCTAACGGCTCATAACAATTCGGCAAATAAAAAGAACGGGCCGGAGCCCGTTCTTTTTATTTGAAATGCTTCTGCGATATCTTGAGCCTGTTCATGGCACGGTTCAGAGCCGCCTGAGTCTGGTAGTATTCCTTGATGCTCTGCTTCTGGCGGAGCTGCTCCTGTGCTCTTTCCCTTGCCTCCTCGGCACGCTTTATGTCGATCTCCTCGGGAAGCTCGCATGAATCGGCGAGTATTACAGCCTTGTCCGGCAGCACCTGTATGAAGCCCTCGGAGATAGCAGCATAGTGCCATACCCCGTTGGTCATGTATTTCAGCTCGCCGGTGGGGAGACAGGTAACGAGAGGCTCGTGGCCGGGGAGTATTCCCATAAGGCCGTCGATAGCCGTGATGACAAGATGCTCGCACTCGCCCTGATAGAATACCCTGTCAGCGGCGATTATCTCAAGGTGGAACGTCTTAGCCATGGTATGCCTCCTTAGTCGCTTATCTGCTTGGCCTTCATAAGTACGTCGTCGATCGTGCCTGCCATGAGGAAGGCAGCCTCGGGATACTTGTCCATTTCGCCGTCAATGATGGCGCGGAAGCCCTCGATGGTATCCTTCAGCGGTACGTACTTGCCCTTGAGGCCTGTGAAGTTCTCGGCAACGTTGAAGGGCTGCGAGAGGAACTTCTGTATCTTTCTTGCGCGGTATACAGCGAGCTTGTCCTCCTCATCGAGCTCCTCCATGCCGAGGATGGCGATGATATCCTGGAGCTCCTTGTACTTCTGGAGCAGCTCCTGTGTGCGTCTTGCAACTGTGTAATGCTCCTCGCCCACGATCTCCGGCTCGAGTATACGTGAATTGGATTCGAGGGGATCTACGGCGGGGTATATGCCCTGCTCAACTATCTTACGTGAGAGAACGGTGGTGGCGTCAAGGTGTGCGAAGGTTATCGCAGGCGCCGGATCCGTGAGGTCGTCCGCAGGTACGTATACGGCCTGTACGGAGGTTATGGAGCCGTTCTTCGTGGAGGTGATGCGCTCCTGGAGCTCGCCCATCTCGGTAGCGAGGGTAGGCTGGTATCCAACGGCGGAGGGCATACGTCCGAGCAGGGCGGATACCTCCGAGCCTGCCTGTACGTAACGGAAGATATTGTCTATGAAGAGGAGCACATCCTTGTGCTCACGGTCACGGAAGTATTCCGCCATGGTGAGTCCTGTCTGTGCCACGCGCATACGTGATCCGGGGGGCTCGTTCATCTGTCCGAACACAAGGGCAGTCTTGGCGATAACGCCGGATTCCTGCATCTCGTTCCAGAGGTCGTTGCCCTCACGGGAACGCTCTCCTACGCCGGTGAAGATGGAGTAGCCGCCGTGCTCCGTAGCGATATTGCGGATAAGCTCCTGTATAAGTACGGTCTTGCCGACACCGGCGCCTCCGAAGAGACCGATCTTACCGCCCTTGGCATAGGGTGCGATAAGATCGATGACCTTGATACCTGTCTCAAGTACCTCAACAACGGGGCTCTGCTCCTGGAAGGTCGGGGCCTTGCGGTGTATCTCCCACATATCCTCCGCTTCCACATCGCCCTTGTGGTCTATGGGCTCGCCGAGCACGTTGAACATACGTCCGAGAGTCTTCTCTCCGACGGGTACCTTGATGCAGGCGCCAGTGGAGGTGACTTCCATGTTCTTGCTCAGTCCCTCGCTCGTAGCGAGCATAATGCAGCGCACAGTGCGGTTGCCCATGTGCTGGGCTACCTCCATTACACGCTTCTTTCCGTCCACGGATACCGTCAGTGCGTCCCTTATCATCGGGAGACGGCCAGTGGGAAATTCAACGTCGATAACAGGTCCGATGACCTGAGTGATCCTGCCTTTTTCCATTGATACGGTTATCCTCCAAGCTGCCGCTCTCAGAGGAGGCTTTCGCCCTCTCCCATAACGGCGATGTCAACAGCCGTGGCGTCCTCAAGGTGGAACGTCTCGAGCCTGTTGCCGGTAGTTTCGTTATATATGCTCTCAAGTCCGGCTGCCTTTATCATCTTCTGAGCGTACTTCTCATCGGTCTCAAAGACAGCTTTGCCGGTATATCTGAGCCAGTGACCGTCTCTCTTTGAGGCAACTATCTCACAGAGGGGATTTGCCCTGAGCTGTCTGTACACGTTCTTGAATCCGCCTACACCGAAAATGATCTTTCCGTCCTCCTCGATGAAAGCGCCGAGGGGGCGGAGCTTCGGCTGGTCGCCGTCAGTTGTTGCGAGGAAGAATACTCCTGCTTCTTTTAAGAAATCACCTATTCTGCTCATGATATACACACTCCTTGTATCAGTTTTCTTCAAGGCTGTTCGCTCCGCCGACTACCTCGGTTATCTCCTGCGTGATAGCGGCCTGTCTTGCACGGTTGTACAGGAGCGAAAGCTCTTTTATCATGTCCTTTGCACTTGTGGTGGCGGCATCCATGGCTGTCATGCGCGCCTGCTGCTCACAGCAGAAGGCCTCGACCATAGCGCCGTAGATAACGCCCTTTGCGAACTGGGGTATCAGGTAGCTCATTACCTCCTCTGGCGAGGGGGAGAAGGAAGCCTTGGGCAGCTTCTTCAATGAGCCGTCGGGGGCAACTGCGAAGTGCCTGCGCTCGAAGGGGAGGAGCTGCACCGTCTTGCACTCGAACTGTGAGGAGGTTATCATATCCGTATAGATGAGATATACCTCGTCAAGATCGCCGTTCTCAAACTTTTCGAGTACGAGCTCAGCGATGTCCCTTGCCCTGTAGAGCGTGGGGTTCTGGGTGGTGTAGACGAATTCGCCGTCCACGAAATTCTCCTTGCTGCGGTTGCGCTTCTGGAAGTACATTCTTCCCACCTGTCCCAGGACGAACAGGTAGCAGTTGTCTATATCGGGCGCCTTTGCGAGCTCCGCCTCTGTATGCTTTAGTATGTTATGGTTGTAGCTTCCGCAGAGGCCCTTGTCTGCCGTGATGACTATGTAGCCCTTCTTTCTCTTTGCCTCCGGTATCTCCTCACGTCTGTCGAAATACTGCTGACGGGTGTGGGGAGTATGCTCGAGGATGCTGATGACAGTCTCCTGCAGCTTGTAGAAATAGGGATCGGTGGCTTCGAGAGCCTTCCTTGCCTTCTTCAGCTTTGAGGACGACATAAGGTACATAGCATTCGTGATCTTGAGGATCTGCTGGATGCTGGCGATACGCTCACGTATCTCTCTCATGTTTGCCATAGGGGCGCCTCCTTATTCCTCGAAGGCGGTAACGATCCTCTCGATACGCTCTGCGAGGTCGTCGGTGAGGACCTTCTTCTCCTCGATCTCCTCGATGATATCCTGTCCGTAGGAGCGGATATAGCTCATAAGCTCTGTGCGGTATTCCCTGAGCTCCTTGAGCGGCACGAAGTCAAAGAGACCGTGCTGTGCGGCATAGAGGAGTATTACCTGCTCGTAGTGGGGCAGGGGATTGTAGAGGGGCTGCTTGAGCAGCTCGGTGAGCATACGTCCGTGGTTGAGCAGGTCTGTGGTGGACTGGTCGAGCTCTGAGGAGAACTGTGTGAAGATCTCCATTTCCTTGAACTGAGCCAGATCGATACGCAGGTTTCCTGCTGCCTTCTTCATCGACTTCGTCTGAGCGGCACCGCCGACACGGGATACTGAGAGTCCGTAGTTAACGGCAGGTCTGAGACCTGAGTTGAACAGCTCGCTTTCGAGGAATATCTGTCCGTCGGTGATGGAGATGACGTTGGTCGGGATATATGCGGAGATATCTCCTGCGAGAGTCTCGATGATGGGGAGGGCGGTAAGTGAACCGCCGCCGTGCTCGTCGTCAAGACGGCTCGAGCGCTCGAGAAGACGTGAATGCAAATAGAATACGTCGCCGGGGTAGGCCTCACGTCCGGGGGGACGGTGGAGCAGCAGCGACATGGCACGGTAAGCAACGGCGTGCTTGGAGAGATCGTCGTATACGATCAGCACGTCCTTGCCCTTTGACATGAAGTACTCAGCCATAGCTGTGCCTGAATAGGGTGCTATATACTGGAAGGGGGCGGGATCGCTGGCGGAGGCGCATACTACTGTGGTATAGTCCATAGCGCCGAACTTCTTCAGTGTGCCGACTACCTGTGCTACGGTCGAGGACTTCTGTCCGATAGCGACGTAGATGCAGATAACGTCCTGGCCCTTCTGGTTGATGATGGTATCTACGGCGATAGAAGTCTTTCCTGTCTGTCTGTCGCCGATGATGAGCTCACGCTGACCTCTGCCGATAGGGAACATGGAGTCTATGGCGAGGATACCTGTCTGGAGCGGTACGTTTACGGGCTTACGCTCGATAACGCCGGGAGCCTCACGCTCTATGGGGAAGTATTCCTCGGCGTTTATCTGGCCGAGACCGTCGATAGGTGCGCCGAGAGCGTCAACAACTCTTCCGAGGAGCTCGTCGCTCACGCCTACGCCGGCACGCTTGCCGGTGCGGACAACGGTAGAGCCCTCTGTAAGGCCGTGGTCGTCGCCGAGAAGAACGACGCCGACGGATTTCTCCTCAAGATTCTGTACGATGCCTCTGATGCCGGTATCGAATTCCACCAGCTCGCCGTACATAACTCCGCTCATGCCGTAGACACGGGCGATACCGTCACCGAGGCGGGTAACGAAGCCTGTCTCGGTAGCGCCTGACCTTACGGTGAAGTCCTTGACCTCGGTCTTGAGTACGGAGATGATATCGCTCTCGTCGTTCTGGTTGTCGGATACCTCAGCTGCGCGGCTCTCCATGGCCTCGCGTATCTGGCGGAGGCTGGTGCGGTAGCTCTTGTCGTACTCGACATCGCCGGCGTTGAGTATGAATCCGCCGAGGATATCGGGATCATGGCGGTATTCGATATCCACGTCATCCTTGACGAACCTGTCCATGATGAACTGTCTCAGGTCGGCCTGCTGTGACTCTGTGAGAGGTGTGACGTAGCGGACAACAGCCTTGATGCTGCCCTGCTTGTCAAGGAGTATGTCTGTATACTCCTCAAGTATCTCATCGAGCTCTCCGACAGCGCCCTCCCTGACCAGATTCATCAGGAATTTCTGTATGCTCTGCGGGAAGAGCTTCTTGATTATATTGTTCTTCTCCTCACGGGTGACGAGGGGATTTGCGAGGGTATCCTTAACGTCCTCGCAGGTCTCGAAAACGCCCTTTGTGAGGTCAGTATCCTCCTGTGAGATGCCGAGGCGGACAAGCTCCTTGAGGAGATCCTTTGCGGAATCCTTCATTACTTGTCACCCTCCTCTGTACTCTGCTCTGAGAGGAACTGGTCTACCAGCCTGCGGTTCTTATCGTCGTCGAGGTTTGCGCCTACGACCTTTGAAGCCGCTTCGATAGCAAGGTCTGCGATCTGGGACTGAGCCTGCTGGATAACTCTCTTGCGCTCGCTCTCGGCAGCCTTTCCGGCAGATATGATTATCTCCTCTGCCTCCTCCTTTGACTTCTCGATTATGGCTGCCTTTTCGGATTCAGCCTCCTCGTGTGCCTTTATGATTATCTCGTTAGCCTTTTCCTTAGCCTCGCTGATAGAGCCCTCAAACTGCTGGCGGAGCTCCTCAGCCTCCTGTTTAGCCTTCTCAGCGTCGTCGATATTCTTCTGTATCGACTCCGTCCTCTCGTTCATTATCTTGTTTATAGGCTTGAAGAGGAATATCCTGAGCAGCACAAACAGTATGATGATGTTTGCAACAGCTTCGAAAATGCTCCAGAAGTTGAATTCAAGCATTTTATGCCCTCCTTAGGTGTATTGTTCAGCGGCTTATTTGTTGCCGAGCATGAAGATTATAAGGAGCGCTGTAACGAAGCCGTAAACAGCGGTAGCCTCCGCGAGGGCACATCCGATGATGAGTGAAGTTCTGATATCGCCCTTTGCCTCAGGCTGACGTGCGATAGACTCAGTAGCCTTTGCGGTTGCGATGCCTATACCTATACCTGCGCCTGCGCCTGTGAGTACGGCAACAGCAGCGCCTAATGCGATTGTTCCCATTTTAATATACCTCCGTGATAACGATTATTTGTTTCCGAGCATGAAGATTATAAGGAGCGCCGTAACGAAGCCGTAAACAGCGGTAGCCTCTGCGAGGGCGCATCCGATGATGAGCGAAGTTCTGATATCGCCCTTGGCCTCGGGCTGACGTGCTATGGATTCAGTAGCCTTGGCAGTTGCTATGCCTATGCCTATACCTGCGCCTGCGCCTGTAAGAACGGCAACAGCAGCACCTAATGCGATCGTTCCCATATTTATTTACCTCCTTGAAGCTGCGGGCTTCTTTTAGCTTTTTTTGCTTTTTTTGCTTTCTTTTCCTTAGGCTCCTTTTCCTCCTCTTCCTCTATTGCCTCAGAGATATACAGTGTTGTGAGGAAGGAGAATACGTAAGCCTGAAGTAGACCGTCGAAAATATCGAAGTATGCGCTGAATATTACCGGCACACCTATCGCAGGGATACCCATGACGACCTTGAATGGGAGCTTTACGAGCTCCATGACTATGAATGCGCCGAGGACGTTTCCGAAAAGTCGCATACACAGCGACAGCGGCCTTGTCAGCAGGTCCAGAAGATTCAGCGGATTCAGGAAGCTCTTCAGCCATTTCAGGACACCCTTTTCGATGATGAAGGATGCCTGTACAAGGATGATGGCGAGTCCGGCAAGGGCGGCTGTAACGTTGACGTCCTTTGTGGGCGGAACGAAGCCGAAGATGCCGATGATATTTGAAACGCCTATGTAGAGTATGAATGTCTCGAGCACTGGGACGTACTTCCTGCCCTTTTCCCCGAGTACATCGAGGAAGAGTTTATCCAGCCAGCATATCACGCTCTCGAGGATACTCTGTGAGCCCGTAGGCACCTTTTTCAAATTCCGTGTCAGTATTATGGACAGCAGCACCAGTACAGCCATGATTATCCACGTTACCACACAGGATTCGGCAATGGGTATGCCGCCGAATATGGGTATCGTAAAGGCGACCTTGTTTTCAAGCTGTTCTATCAGCTCATCTGCCATGAAAACACCTTCTTTCAGTATGAAAAATAAAACGGAGACTGCTCCGAGGCAAAATCTCCGTTGATTCAGTCAATAAAGCGGTTCGATAGTTATATTTACGGGACTGTACCGTTTAAAGTCACATAACATGACTATATAACTATGATATAACAAAATGGTAACAAAGTCAAGAGGGTATGAGAATTTTTTCACATATATTTCGGTAATACCTCTATGCCTTGTGTCACTTCCTGATAGCTTTGTCAAGACGCTCGATAGCGCCCGAATTGAGCTTCTCGGTGAGCCTTACCCGGTCTACCTCCTTTTTGTATGCGGAGACCTCTCCGGCAAGGCGCTTCATCAGCTCGCTCGTCCTGCGCTCACGCTCCTCGAGCTGTGCGAGCTTCTCCTCGAGAGCGGCTGCATTCTCCTCGCTTTTGCGGCAGCGCTCCTCAAGTGCAGCTATGTCTGCAAGAAGGGCGTTTATCCTGTCGGCGAGCACCATATTCACGGAGTTCTGCCGGCTTCCGAAGTCATTGAGGTGAGCGCCAGTCTTGAAGGCGCCGCCCCTTGAGCCGTCATAGGCGAGCATATCGTTCCTGTTGATCTCTGTTTTGTCTGGCATAACGATCTCTCCTTCCTTGCGCTTATCTCGTGCGCCAGTAGTCAAGTGTGTCGTTTATGGTCTGTTCCATGGAGATCTCAGCTCTCCAGCCTGTATCCTCCTGTATGCGTGTAACGTCCGGCTCTATGACCGGTATATCCGAGGCACGCATCCTTGCAGGATCTGTCTTTACCTCGATATCTGTCCTTGCAAGGCTGAGGACGGTATCGAGGATGTACTGTATAGTCACTGCCTTTCCTCTGCCCACGTTGTATATCCTGCCGCTGACGCCCTTGTCGCCGAGGAGCCTGTATGCTCTCACCACGTCGCGGACGTCGGTGAAATCGCGCATGGCGGAGAGATTGCCGACTGACATCTCCGGAGCTCTTGCCCCCTTCTCTATCTCCGCAGCCTGACGGCAGAAATCGGAGATAACGAAGATATCGGCCTGTCCGGGACCTGAGTGGTTGAAGGCGCGCACCATGATGATGTCCATTCTGTACGCCCTTGCGTATACTGCACCGAGCATCTCGCCGCAGGCCTTTGTGGCCGCATAGACGTTGCCGGGGTGGAGAGTCTCCTCCTCACTGAGAGGACAGGAGCCGGGGCGTATGAAGCCGTATTCCTCGCCTGAGCCTATCATAATAAGGCGGATATCCTTCTTCTGCGCCGCACGTACCGCCTCGAGCACGTTGACAGTGCCGATGACGTTTATCTCAGCGGTGAGACGGGGCTTCTTCCAGGATACTGCCACGGAGCTCTGTGCCGCAAGGTGGTATACAGTATCCGGGGAGAGCTCATCGAGCAGCTCCGTGATGCTTTCCGGCTGTAGTATATCAAGTATATGCTGTGTGAAAAGGCTGCTGTCGGCTCTTACAGTCTCGCCCGGCAGACAGGTGGCGTGTACCTCCTGGCCGGCGGCTGCAAGCTCGCGTATAAGATAGCCTCCGACGAAGCCTCCTCCTCCGATGATAAGAGCTTTCACTGTATCACTCCTTGCCTTTAAGTACCTTGTATAGTGTCTTTATTACTGTATCTTCATTGAATACCGTGCGGGCTCTCTCCCTTGCCGCCTCACCGAAGCGCTCACGCAGCTCCCTGTTCAGTCCGAGGCGCAGAATGGCGCCGGACATGGATTCAAAGTCTCCGGGCGGTACGGTATAGCCCGTGATGCCGTTGAGGCTCACATAGGGCACTCCCGAGGGGAGCAGGGTATTGATGACCGGTTTTCCGCAGGCCATGGCCTCAAGCTGCACGATGCCGAAGGCCTCACTCTTCTCTGTTGAGGGGAGAATGAAGATGTCGCAGTCCGCGTATGCTCTCCTGAGCGCCTTCTCCGGCAGGAAACCGAGGAAGTGTATGCGGTCGGCCTTCCCGAGCCGCTTTGCCTCCGCCTTCAGCTCATCTCCGAGCACGCCTGTTCCGGCGATGAAGAGCTCGCAGGGGCACTGCTCTGAATCCGCAAGGCAGAAGGCCTTGATGAGCGTTTCAACGCCCTTGTAGTAGACGAGCCTTCCGGTGAAGAAGAGCTTCAGACTGCCGGGCGTGACGCATTTGTCCGTAAGGAAGCCGTCTGCGGGGATATCGTAATCCTCCGGCACGATGCCGTAGGGGACGACTGTGCATTTCTCCCTGTAAGCCGGGAGCCAGTCGGAGCCGTCGATATGTCCCTCGGTGGCGACAGCTATGGCATCCGCCCGCTTCAGCAGTCTCCTGAGCAGCGGACCGTAGAGCCAGAGAAATCTCTTCTGCTTCACGATGTCGCTGTGCCATGATACCACGACTCTGCCCTTGTAGCCCGAGAGCAGAAGTGCGAGGTCGGCGAGGGGGAAGGGGACGTTGATATGAACGGCGTCCGCCCTCTTTGCCATCTTTCTGAAAAGCCGTATGAAGGAGAGGGATACCGGGCAGGAGAAGTAGGTGCCGAAGCTTCCTGCACGGGTGAGCTTCACGCCGTGAAGGTCCTCCCTGACCGTCTTTCCTCTGCCGTCGCGGCAGACAAGTGTCCTGACCTCAACGCCTTCCATAGCGCCGAGCTCCTCGGAATACTGCCTGACCAGAGTCTCGATGCCGCCGATGTGGGGATAGTAGGCCTTGTTGACCTCGAGTATCCTGAATGGTCTTCCCATCAGCTCAGCCCGTTATCCTTTCCGTACCGGAGGATATGCTCCTGGAGGTCGATGCCGGCTTTTTCCCCGAGAGCCATGAGAGCGCGTGTGCGCTCATCGAATCCGGGATCGGAATTGAGGGTATCGTTTTCCAGATGCTCGATGAAATCAGGGATGTATTTGTCGAATTCCAGCTTGAATATCTCCTCGTCAGTGAGGAAGTTGGTGAAATCAGACATTCAGATCAGCTCCTTGTATATATCGTGGAGCAGCTCTGCGGAGCGCTCCCATGTGAATGAACGTGCCCTTTCAAGGCCTCTGATACTCAGGTCCTTTCTGAGGGCTGAGTCCGAGCAGAGTCTTTCAAGGCATAATGATATATCTTCCTCGGAATAAGGATCGCATATAACAGCGCAGTCGCCTGTCACCTCCGGCAGTGAAGCGGCACCGGATACCATTACCGGCACTCCGCAGGCCATAGCCTCAAGGGGAGGCATACCGAAGCCCTCATATACTGAGGGAAAGACGAAGGCCGTAGCGCCGCACATGAGCGGGTTCATATCCTCAGAAGGGACGTATTTCGTGAACAGCACCCTGTCCTCGAGACCGAGCTCCTTCACCCTGCCGAAAATGCCGTCATACAGCCAGCCCTTGCCGCCTGCAAGCACCAGCTTCGGGGCATCGGTGCAGCGCTGAGTGAATATATGGTAGGCCGTGATAAGGCGCTCAAGGTTCTTCCGCGGCTCGATGGTGCCAAGGTAGAGAAGATAATCCCCCTCTATTCCGAGGGACATCTTCACCACGGGTATCCTCTCCGGCTCTGTACAGGGACAGAATCGGGTGAGGTCAACGCCGCAGGGGACTACCCTGAGCTTCTTTTCATGCTCCGGGAAGTATTTCAGTATCTCGGTCTTTGAGAACTCCGAATCCGTGACGATGATGTCCGCACGCTTCATGGAGCGCTTCAGGCCGATGTCAAGCATATATTTCGTCCTGCCTCTTACTGTCTCGGGGAAGGCCTTGTATACCATGTCATGGACGGTGACAACGGTCTTTCCGTGGACTCCGGGGGGAACGATGTAGTTGAAGAAATGGGTGATGTCATGCTCCCTTCCGAAGAAAAAGCTGTATGGGAAGGGGATGAAGGCGGAGCCGGCACGGTATATCCAGCCGGAGAAGCGGACGAGCTGGGTGTCTATGCCTGTCCCCTCCGTGAAGGGAGCAAGGCGCTCCAGCTTTATATGGTCGTCCTTCCGTGAGAAGAAGCTGTAGGTATAGCTGTTCTCCGGGTGCATCCTTGCCATGGCGGTGGTCTGTCCTGCCTCACACCAGCCAATGCCGGTCATGCGGTCGCTGACGAGGGGGACAGCGTCAAATGCTATCTTCATGCGTTCAGATGGTGTTTATGAGGTCGTCGATGTATTTTTCCACGTCCTCTGTAACAAAGCCGCCGCGTTTCAGCGGGAGCTCCGTATAATTGCGGGCGTCGTACATCTGAGTGACGGCATCGTCACGGGATATGGAACCTTCCTTATACTCCATGAGTATCGTGTTCAGCGTGTCCAGCAGCATAATTGTTGCCGTCCTGTCATAGCTCTTGCTGAATCCTGAGACAGTACTTAATATCTCGTCCATATCTCAGCCCTCTATAGCCTTTATCTTTATCTCCTTCTCAACTCTTGCAAGGTCATTCTTTACCATGCGCTCAACGAGCTCACTGAAGGATATATCACGCTTCCAGCCCAGTGCCTTCTCAGCCTTGGAGGGATCTCCGAGGAGGATGTCCACCTCTGCGGGGCGGAAGAACTTCTTGTTTACCTTTACGATGGTTTTGCCGGTAGCCTTGTCGATGCCGATCTCGTCTACGCCCTCGCCCTGCCACTGTACTTCGATACCCACATGGCGGAAGGCGGTCTCAACGAACTCACGTACTGTACGTGTCTCATTTGTTGCGATAACATAGTCATCGGGCTTGTCCTGCTGGAGCATGAGCCACATAGCCCTTACGTAGTCCTTTGAATGGCCCCAGTCACGCTTGGAGTCCATATTTCCCAGCTCTACGCAGTCCTGTACGCCCAGCTTGATGCGTGCGACAGCGTCTGTTATCTTTCTGGTAACGAACTCTATTCCGCGTCTCTCGCTCTCATGGTTGAAGAGAATGCCGGAGCAGGCGAACATACCGTAGCTCTCGCGGTAGTTCTTTGTTATCCAGTGACCGTAGAGCTTTGCAACGCCGTAGGGGCTTCTGGGGTAGAAGGGAGTTGTCTCCTTCTGGGGTATCTCCTGAACGAGACCGAACATCTCGGAGGTGGATGCCTGATAGAAGCGTGCCTCGGGCTTTACTATGCGGATAGCCTCAAGCATATTGGTAACGCCGACAGCGTCTATATCTGCCGTGCCGAGGGGAGTATCCCAGCTTGTTGCAACGAAGGACTGTGCCGCAAGGTTGTATACCTCGTCAGCCTGTGAGATCCTCATAGCGGAGATGAGGGATACGGGATCGGTCATATCAGCGTAAATGAGAGTCACCTTGTCCCTGAGGTGGGCGATGTTGCCGTAATCAGCGGTAGCCTTTCTTCTCCAGATGCCGTATACGTTATATCCCTTCTCAAGGAGCAGCTCTGCGAGGTAAGAGCCGTCCTGACCGGTGATTCCTGTGATAAGTGCATTCTTCATGGTTTATTACTCCTTTTTCTGCTGTCTGTTTTGTTTATATAAGCTCCTCACGTCTGCGCTCACGCAGCTCTGCGATGACCTTCTTTACGTCCTGTGTGTTCTTCTTTGAGCATACCATCAGTGCATCGTCAGTATCGACGATGATGATATCCTCCAGACCGACTGCGGCGATGAGCTTGTCCCTGCCGCATACGGTGGTATGCTTCGAGCCTATGGATATAACGTCTCCCGAGAGGTAATTGCCGTCTATATCAGTCTCGTTGATGCGCTCTATGGCGAGCCAGCTTCCTACGTCGTCCCAGCCGAAGCTGCCGGGTATGGTGAAGATGCTGTCTGCCTTTTCCATGATGCCGAAGTCCACGGATTCACTGCGGAAGGCGTAGAACTCCTTTACCAGTACGTCTGTGAACTCAGGAGTGTTCCAGGCCTGTCCTATACGCTCGGCACCTGCGTATATATCGGGCATGAAGCGCTCCATTTCTGCGAGTATGGTAGATACCTTCCATACGAACATACCGCTGTTCCAGAGATACTTTCCCGAGGAGAGATAGCTCTTGGCGGTCTTGATGTCGGGTTTCTCAACGAAGCGCTCGACTTCATACACATCACCGGACTCTGCGCCGAAGTTGATGTAGCCGTAGCCTGTTTCGGGGTAGGTGGGGGTGATGCCTATGGTAATGAGGTTATTGCCGGAGTTTGCAGCCTTGATAGCCTTTTTCAGCGTGCTGATGTAGATATCCTCATAGCCGATGAGGTGGTCGGAGGGCAGCACCAGCATGATGGCGTCGCCGTCCCTCTGCTTTATCACGGATGCGGCAAAGGCAATGCAGGGAGCTGTGTTCCTTGCACAGGGCTCTGCGAGTATGTTCTCCCGGGGGATATCCGGCAGCTGATCGAGCACCAGATCTGTATAGGCGGCATTGGTCACGATGAACACGTCCTCAGGCTTTACGAGCGGCTTCAGACGGTTCACTGTCTTCTGTATCATGGTCTCGCCGTCAGAGGTCAGGGAAAGGAACTGCTTGGGGCAGCTGCTCCTGCTCTTGGGCCAGAAGCGTTCGCCCTTTCCGCCGGCCATAATAACAGCGCATATCTTGTTAGTCTTGCTCATGTATATCCTCATTTCCGTTCTCTGTCCCGGGAAGGTGCACCGAAGCGGACTCCGAGCCGGCCGCACCGGGGAAGAACATGGTTTTTATCGTCATAAGAATGATCTGTATATCCATGCGGAAGGAATACCTCTCGATGTACATAAGATCCATCTTCAGCTTGTCGTAGGGAGTGGTATCATAGGCGCCGGTCACCTGTGCATAGCCTGTAAGGCCTGCCTTGACCTTGAGACGGAAGCCGAATTCCGGCATCTCCTTCCTGTATTCCTCAGTCAGCTCCGGACGCTCCGGTCTCGGGCCGACCACGGACATATCGCCTCTGAGTATGTTCAGCAGCTGAGGCAGCTCGTCCAGACGTGTGCGCCTGAGGAAGCGGCCCACCGGTGTGATGCGGGGATCGTCCTTCTCAGCGAGCTGAGGGCCGGAGCCTGCCTCCGCATTGACTATCATGCTGCGGAACTTGTAAACGTCAAAGACCTTGCCGTTGAGGGTAAGGCGCTTCTGACGGAAGAAAACGGGGCCTCCGTCGCCGAGCTTTATGGCTGCGGCTATCATCACCATGAGAGGCGAGACCAGCAGCAGGAGAACGGCTGAGAATACGATATCGAAGGCACGCTTCAGAAGCTGCTGCTCGAAGTCAAGACCGTAGTTGCGACAGAGCAGCAGGGGAGTATCGAAGAGGCGGATATCGTCAGCGCCTCTTACTATAATATCGGATATTTTAGGTGCGATATACGCTCTGACGGAATGCTCGAAGCAGAATTTCAGGCAGTCGTTGCGCTCCTCGGCCGGTATATCACATATTATAACGCCCTCGTAGCGGAGTATATGCTCCCTTATGACCTCGGGCGGTTCGGTCACGCTCACTGACTCGCATATCATGTACTTGTCCACACGCTGGCTCATTTTCATTACCAGAGCGGCGGCCTGCTGACTGCCGTAGATGATGACGAGCCTTCTCGGCGGGTAGATTATGAAGAACAGCTTTCCCATGAACACCGTCCACAGCGTAATGAACACGCAGTCGGCCAGTGCCATTATGAGGAAGGGCTCGACAGCCATGAAGTCACGTCCGATAAGGCTTACCATGAAGTAGGAAATGACGTTCACGCAGAGCATGGACAGAAGCTGCGAGTACAGCATATCAGTCTTTTTTAGATAGCCCAGCTTGAAGCCTCCGTAGGCCTTGAAGAACAGTGCGGTGATGGTGCAGTATATGCCTATCAGCACCCAGTTGCCTCGTCTGTAGTACGGCAGGACGATGGTATCGCTGTAATACCTGTACCATATATAGGCGAATACACCTGTCAGCACTCCGAGCAGCAGCAGCGCGGAGAGGAAGGTGATAAAGCGCTTGTATTTATCTTTCTTGCTTGTCATATGTCTCCTTCGCGGGTTATGCGGATAGTGCGGTATAACTTTGATTATACCAAATACGGGCTGCTATGTCAATAGTGCCCGTCCGGCACGGGAGCATCCCGCACCCGGCGGCTCTTATACCTCCGCCCCGAACATCAGCACCGGATATCCCTCGTAGTAGGGCTTTACAATCTCCGGATGCTCGTCTGCGTAGGCGAAAATGGTCTCAGCGAGCCCCTCCTTCAGGAACTCCGTGAGCTGAGAGAGCGGCCTGTTGTACATCTCCTCACAGATAGAGGCTATGGTGATGGCGCGGCGGCCGCCGACATTCATTATACGGTAAGGCCATATCCGGCAGTCAAAGGGCTTGTCGTCCCCGAGCATACAGCCCTTGTCCGTAAGTGCGGGACAGCGGAAGAGCTGGTCCTCGTCGAATTCCTCAGCACGGAGGATATATCCGCCGTCCTTCGGCAGGAAGCGGACCTCCGGCCTTGCCTCTGATATTCGGTCGCGCAGCTCCTCAGTGAATACGGGAGTTTCCCAGATATCGTATCTGTCAAAAACGCAGCAAAGCCTGCACCTGGCGCAGGTCTCGCCGTTGAGTATCTTCTTCAGCATAGCCCTTTCCTTTCCTGTATCCGGTGAAAAAACGAACCGCCGGAGAATGATCCCCGGCGGTGCTTTAATATAGGCGTTATTCTATGGTAACAGAGACCTTGAGATCCTTCTTTGCAGCGCCGGCTCTCATGATAGTTCTGAGTGCCTTTGCTATCCTGCCCTGTTTGCCGATAACACGGCCCATATCGTCGGGAGCAACGGATAGGTGGAAAACGATAACGCCTTCCTCGTCCGGCTCATCCTCAACGATCTTTATAGCAGTTTTGTCCTCAACGAGTCCTGCTGCGATAGCATAAAGTAAATCTTTCATAATAATCTCCATAGATGTGGCTATCCGGAACAGAGGCAGAGACTTGCTGTCTCGTCCTCCGCCGTATATGCCGTAAGGTGGTGTGGATTAAAGGATGTTCTCCTTCTTGAGAAGTACCTTTACAGTGTCTGTAGGCTGTGCGCCCTTTGCGATCCACTCCTTAGCCTTCTCAGCGTTGATGTTAACAACTGAGGGCTCCTTTGTGGGATCGTAGTAACCGATCTCCTCAACGAAACGACCGTCTCTGGGGTATCTGGAATCAGCAACTACTACACGATAGAAGGGAGCCTTCTTAGCGCCCATTCTTCTCAATCTGATCTTTACTGCCATTGTATATTCACCTCCGTAGTTATTAGTATATATTCAAGCGGCGGGAGACCGCATTGAAAGCTGTTAGTCTATCGCCAGTGCCGAGTCAACGAACTTCGAAGCGATAATTATAACGATACCTATGATATAGAAAGCAAGCTGTATCCTGTCCTGCTTTTCCTCGTCCTGACTTGCCGACTGAGCAATGTACTTTGAGAGCGCGATGAGGATAGCGCCAACGATAAGCATGATGATGCCGAAAGGTGTAGCATAGCTCATGCGGATCAAAGATGTCTGTATATTATTTATCATAACTGTCTCTCCTTTACATCGGGAGGTTTCCGCCGCCCTTACCTGTCAGTTTGTCGAAATTCATTCCGGCGAGCTGCTTTCTTGCCTTTCTCAGGTTCATCTTGCTGCCGCTTCCGGTAAACTGCTTCATCATCTTCTGCATCTGGTCAAACTGCTTGAGGAGTCTGTTGACGTCCTCTACCTTGGTGCCCGAACCGGCTGCGATACGCTTCTTGCGTGAAGGATTGATGATGGAGGGCTTTGCACGCTCGGCCTTGGTCATTGAAGTGATGATAGCCTCGATGCGTGTGAGCTGGCTCTCGTCGATGTCTGCATCCTTGATCTTGTCGCCTACGCCGGGGAGCATTCCCAGGATCGACTTCATGCTGCCCATTCTTCTGATCTGCTTCATCTGGTCGAGGAGATCGTCCATATCGAACTTGTTCTCCTTGAACTTCTTGGTGAGCTTCTCAGCGTCCTGCTGTGACATTACGTTCTCGGCCTTCTCGATGAGGGTGAGCACATCGCCCATGCCGAGGATACGTGAAGCCATACGCTCAGGGTGGAAGGGCTCGAAATCGTCGAGCTTCTCGCCCATGCCGACGAACTTGATCGGCTTGCCGGTAACGGAGAGCACGGACAGAGCCGCACCGCCTCTGGTATCGGAATCGAGCTTGGACATGAGCACGCCCGTGATGCCGACAGCCTCGTCGAAGGCCTTGGCAACGTTTACGGCATCCTGACCTGTCATGGCGTCAACGACGAGCATGATCTCGGTCGGGTTTGTGAGAGCCTTGATATCCTTGAGCTCCTGCATGAGCGCCTCGTCGATGTGGAGACGTCCTGCTGTATCTATGATAAGTATATCGTGGCCGTAGTCCTTGGCGTACTTTAGAGCCTCGCCGGCTATGGTCACGGGATTTGTCTGTCCCATTTCAAAGACCTTGACGTCGGCCTTCTGTCCTACTACCTGCAGCTGGTTGATAGCTGCCGGACGGTAGATATCGCAGGCTGCGAGCAGGGGACGGTGTCCTTCCTTCTTCAGCATCTTTGCGAGCTTGGCGGCGTGGGTGGTCTTACCTGAACCCTGAAGGCCGCACATCATGATGATCGTGGGCGGCTTCGAGGCGTAGTTGATGCGGGCGTTGCTGTTGCCCATGAGAGCACAGAGCTCATCGTTTACTATCTTGATGACCTGCTGTGCAGGAGTGAGGCTTGCGAGTACCTCCTCGCCGACCGCACGCTCGGAGACCTTGGCGACGAATTCCTTTACTACCTTGTAGCTTACGTCAGCCTCGAGGAGAGCGAGCTTTACCTCACGCATAGCCTCCTTGACGTCGCTTTCCGTGAGCTTGCCCCGTGATTTCAGTTTTTTGAACACGTTATTGAGTTTATCGGAAAGTCCCTCAAATGCCATGCGTTTTCCTCCTTTATGGTGTGGGTGAGCTTAAAGAAGCCCGAGCCCTTTCTGTATTTCGTCGAGCACAGTCTTTCTTGTGCCGGTATCCGTGATACCTTCTGCTGCTGCGCCTATCCTGCCGAAGCATTCGCGCATATTTCTGAGCCTCTCTGCGAAGTGCAGCTTATCCTCGTAATCGGCGAGGAGAGCCTCGGTACGCTTGATGATGCTTCTGACTGCCTGACGGGTGATGCCGAGGGGCTCACCTATCTCAGAGAGCGACAGATCCTCGCAGTAGTAAAGCTCCATGATACTGCGCTGGTGTTCGGTGAGAAGATCACCGTAGCAGTCCAGCAGCATAACGAAGCGCAGATCCTTGGGGTTATTCGCCATAATCATCAGCTCCGTTCGGGTGTAATCTAAAAATGCTTTACACATCAGCAAGAACTATTATACACTATCCTTCCGGGTTTGTCAAGGCTTTTTTGAAAAAAATCCCGCAAAGCGAACCGCAGCTTTGAATTCATAATTAGTTGTATCGCCCGTGCGACTGCACTCTTTTAATTCGGAATTAGGAATTCGGAATGTGGAATTATTTGTATCGCCTGACGGCGATGTATCAAAAGATTGCAGCGCTCATCCAAGTCACCCGTGCGATAGCCCCCTTTAGCCTGCTGGTCTCAGCGAAAGCAAAAACCGGCAATGGGTGGGGGATAGGGGGTGAGGGAAAAGAGAGTCCAGAGAGGAAAACCGAAAGGGGGAAAGGGGGAGGGAAATGCCGGTTTTTGCTGCGGTTTTCTTTTTCCCTCCCCCTTTCACCCGGAGGTGTTCCTCTTTGGCAAATTACCATTATGTAACGAAAGAACGAATGTAGGGGGCGATGCCCACATCGCCCCACCACTCAGATCACGTTTTATTTTTGTGCTTTTGTTCTATCCTTTGTTTTCCGTTTTTTGTTAGTTGTACCGTTGAATGCCTGAGGGGGAAACCAGGGGAGTTGGGGGAAGAAAAGAAAACCGCAGTAAAAGCTGACATCCTCCCCCTTCCCCAGGTCTCCCCCTCTGGACTCCCCCTTCCTTGCCCCTTATCCCCTACCTGTCAGCTTTTGCTTTCTTCCGTCCATGCAGGCTAAAGCAGGCTATCGCACGGGCAGCATAAGGAGAATTGCAAGGTTATGAATTCATCGCCGCGGTCTAACCCTTGTAAATATTGTCTGTCAGGAATCTTATGCCTTTTTCCGGTAATACTACTGTCAGGAGGTCGATTTATGGGCGTACTGATGATAAGATCCGTGATACTGTATATACTCGTTGTTTTCGCCGTAAGGCTCATGGGCAAGCGGCAGCTTGGCGAGCTCCAGCCCTCAGAGCTCGTCATTACCATACTGATATCAAACGTGGCGACGCTTCCTCTCGAGGATCCCGACATACCTGTAATGTCCGGAGTCACCCCGATACTCTCCCTTGTCTGCTTCGAGGTGCTGGTGTCGTGGCTGATACTCCGCTTTCCCCGCCTGAGAATAATGATCTCCGGCAGCCCGAGGACTGTCGTCAGCGGCGGAAGGATAGATCCCGGTGTGATGAAGGAGCTGCGCCTGTCCGTTGACGACCTCATGACTGCCCTCCGCGGTAAGGATGTGTTTGATCCGGGGGAGGTGCAGTCTGCCATTGTGGAGACCAACGGCAGCGTATCCGTGCTCACAAAAAAGGACTCCGGCGGAGATCCTCCCTTAGTGGTGATCTCTGACGGAGCCGTTATAACTGCCGCTGCGGAGAGCTGCGGCTACAAAGAAGGAGCGCTTGAAAAACTTCTCGGGCGCTACGGGCTCGCGCCGGACGAGGTCTTCCTCATGACTGCCGACAGCAGCGGAGGAGCATACATCGCGCCGGGAAACGGAGAGCCCGTTATAATAAAGGGGAGTGAATGTCAATGACGAGGATAAGACTGAGCGCCGCTATCCTCTGCCTGCTCATCGTCCTTGCCCTGTGGTCGGGGATGTGGATATGCGGCAGATGCCGGTCGCTCACTGACGGACTTGACCGGACCGGGGAATGCCTCTCCGCCGGGATGACTGCCGAAGCGGAGAGGGAGGCTTACCGTCTCGGGGAGGAATGGAAGGATATGCGCCGTATGACATCGGTGCTGGTACGGGGATGCCGTCTCTGCGACCTTGACAGGGGATATGCCGGACTCGGGGCACGTATGACCGGCGACCGCCGTGAAGCGCTTGCCGCCGTTGACGAGCTGAGAAGGATGACAGTCCTGCTGGCAGAGGGGGAGATACCGAAGCTCAGGAGCGTGCTTTAATCCGTGCCGTCAAAGGTGTAGATGAACTTCACACTGCCGTCCATATCCTCTGACTTGCCGGAGAAGCTGTTGTAGCCGCGTGCGGCCTCGCATACAGCGCTGAGCCTGTCGGAGAGCATGGGGAGCGTCTTCTCTGAGAGCTTCCTGAGCTTTGATACGGCCTTTTCGTCGAATTCCTCCATGCCGTCATTAAGCTGTTCTGCGCCGTCACGGAGCTGACCGATGCCGCTGATAAGGGCTTTGCTGCCGTTCCTGAGGGTACCGATGCCGCCGGAGAGCGAGTCTGCGCCGGAGCTGAGAGAGCCTGCGCCTGCTGTCAGCTGCCTCATGGAGCCTGCAAGAGTACGGGCACCGGAGGTGAGCTGTCCGCTGCCGTCAAGGAGCTGAGCAAGGCCGCCGTCAAGGGAAAGTGCACCTGAGGAGAGCAGGTCCATGCCGGAGACGAGTGCAGGCATATTGCCGGAGAGCTGCACCGCACCGCTGCTGAGAGCCTGTGCGCCGCCGCAGAGCTGACTGAGACCGTCATCGAGAGCCGCAGAGCCGTCAAGGAGACGTGCTATCCCCTCCGTGAGACCGGGTATGCCGAGGACGAGCCTGGAGGTGCCTGCGCTGAGCCCGGAGGAACCTGTGTACAGTCTGCCGAGGCCGTCATCGAGGGACTGAGCACCGGCAGAGAGCTGAGAGATGCCCTCTGTGAAGGTGGGGAGCTCCTGACTGAACTGAGCCGTACCGCCGCTGAGGTCAATTGCTCCGGCAGAGAGCTGACCGAGACCGGAATCAAGGGACTGAGCGCCGCCCGATAGCTGGCTGAGAGCCTCTGCAAGGCTTATGATACCTGTTGAAAGACCGCTGCTGCCCTGTCCGAGAGCCTCTGCGCCGCCGGAGAGCTTTGCTGCTCCCTCCGATACCGAGCCTGCCCCCTCAGCGAGATCCGCCGCCAGGCCGGAGAGCTTTTCCGTGCCCTCTGCGAGAGCCTTGCCGCCATCCTCAAGAGCCGAGAGCCCCTGCGTGAGAGCTGCTGAACCGGACTGCGCGCCCGAGAGCCCTGCGGAAAGCTGTGCAGCACCGCCGGAAACGTCCTGAGCGCCCTGTGCAAGAGCCGCAGCGCCGCTTCTGAGCTCGCCGCCGTCCTGCATACCGGAGGCTATCTGCTTCTGAGCCGCTATGCTCTGCCTGAGAGCTTCCGCAGCCGCCGCAAGCTCCGGTGAATCGCTTCCGGCAGCGTCGATGGCTGCAAGAGCCTGTTCACTGGCGGATATGGTGCTGCCAAGTGCTGCACCTGCTGCGCCTATGCCGTCAGCAAGTGAGGATGCGCCCTCCGAGAGCTGTGCTGCGCCCTGTGCAAGGCTGTCTGCGCCGGACTTTGCGCTGCCGATGCCGCCGGAGAGCTGCTCTGCTCCTGCGTGGGCGGAGGTGAGACCGTCCGAGAGACCGGCGACGGAGCTGTTTATCTGCGCCGCGCCTGACGAGAGCTGAGATGCGCCCTCTGAGAGCCGTGCAGAGCCGTCACTGAGCTCCTTTGCGCCTGAGACGAGAGCTGCTGTGCCGCCGGAGAGAGCACCTGCGCCTGTTTTAAGCTGCTCTGCCCCCTCGCTTGCGCTGCCGAGACCTTCGCTCAGCTTCGCCGAACCCTCCTTTGCGGAGGAAAGACCGCTGCTGAGGTCAGCCGCACCGCCTGAGAGCCTGTCAGCGCCCTCAGCGAGCTTTTCTGCGCCCTTGCCGAGACTGCCGAGACCTGCACGCAGTCCGGCTGAGCCCTCCTTAGCCGAGGAGATGCCTTCTGTCAGGGCAGCAGCGCCGCTGTCCAGCTTTTCTGCGCCCTCAGCGACTGAGCCTGCGCCCTCTGATAGCTGTCCGAGCCCGTCACGGAGCTGTGCAGAGCCGTCCTTTGCGGAGCTGAGACCGCTGCTCAGAGCCTGTGCGCCGCCGCTCACCTGAGAGATGCCGCCGGAGACAGCCCTTACGCCCTCGCCGGCCTTTCCGATGCCGTCAAGGAGCTGAGAAGAGCCGTCCTTTGCCGAAGCAAGGCCGCTGCCGAGAGAGGCTGCACCGCCGGAGAGCCTGTCAGCTCCCTCTGTTACGGCTGATGCGCCTGAGAGGAGCTCCCTTGCTCCGCCGGAGAGCTGTGACGAGCCCTCTGCGAGCTTGTCTATACCGTCAACGAGTTCGCCGGATTTCCCGTCCAGCTCGTTGATACCGTCAAAGAGCTTTGCCGTGCCGTCTGCCAGACGGTCTGCGCCGTCAGCAAGCTCACGGAGCTTTTCTGTTATTTCGCTCACATCCATATCATCGCTGACTGAGGAGTCTGCAAAGAGCTTGTCGGAGACAACGGTGACAGATGTATTCATGCGGAAATCCGTAACGTCGCCGGATATCTCGAAGCTGTCGGGAATATCGACATCAAGCCCGTCTATACTGTCAAGGGCAAGGCTCTGTGCAAGGCCGGGGAAGCCCACGCCCACTGCGATAAGGCGGCTGCCGTCGGAGATGAGCCTGCCGTTCTTCACCTCTGGGTTGAGGAAAGTGTCAGAGTCAAAGACAGCGGCACTGGCGGCCATGAAGGGCACATATATCTCGGTTGCCCTTCCGCCGATATCCTTTGTGATCTTAGTGCGGTTGAGGTATCTCCAGCGGATAGTGACATGGCCGCTCTTTCCGGTGATCTCCTCGGGGGAGACCTCCCTGCCGTCGAGGAAATAGGTCATTATCACGTCCACAGGCAGGTCGCGGTCGGAGGTGCCGCGGTAGTAGATATCGCTGCCCTCTGCGTCCCAGTCGAGCTCATCGCCGGACCTGGAAAAACTCTCATCGCCCTTGACGTTCACAATGTCCGTAAGGGAGGAGATATCGGTGAGGTCGGTGAGAGCACCGGCATTCTTCAGCCAGTCGCTGACGATGACCTTCTTCACGGAGGAATCCCCGCCGCAGAGGACGTATACAGTCTCGTCCTTTGAAGCGCTGCCCTGTGCGGCCCTGCGTGAGGCAGGGGAGGTCTTTTCCGAAGAGGGCTGCTCTGCATCTGCGGCTGCCCTGCCGGAGTTCTTTGCGTATGCTATCGAGCCGGTAGCTCCTGCTGATATGGCCACGGCCAGAAGTCCGGCCATTATCCTTTTGATGCTTTTATTGTCTTTCATGGTGATTCTCCTTTCAGAAATGTCAGTGACCTAAGGCGAAGCGTCGGATGATATCTGTTTCCCTGTCAGAGCGGAAGCCCGCGGAGGTGCGGCAGATAAGGCCGTCGCAGAGCATGAACAGCGAGGGCAGTACGGTGAGGACTACCGCCGCCGAGATGAGCGCGCCGCGGCACAGGAGCACGCAGAGCGATGATATCATGCCGATATCCGAGTAAAGTGCAACGCCGACGGTTGCGGCGAAGAAGCCGAGTGATGAGGTGAGCACGGAACGGAAGGAGGTGCGCAGGGCTGTGCCGACTGCCTCTTTCCTGTCACTGCCGGAATGTCTCTCCGTGCGGTACCTTGTGGTCATGAGTATTGCATAGTCAACGGTCGCACCCAGCTGTATGGTGCCTATGACGACGGATGCGATGAAGGGCAGCTCTGTACCTGCGTAGTATGCGGTGCCGAGATTTATCATTATCGCAAGCTCAATGACGGAGACAAGTATCACAGGCAGTGATACGGAGCGGAAGGTAAAGGCGATGATGAGGAAGACAGCGGCTATGGAAAGTATGCTCACTACTTTGAAATCCCTGTCGGTTATGTCGATAAGGTCCTTTGTTGCAGGCGCCTCACCGATGAGCATCGCGTTGCTGTCGTACTTGCCGGCGATGTCGGAAAGCTCGTCTATCTGCCGTCCGACCTGGTCGGAGGCCACTTCGTATTCCGAGCCGATGAGTATGAGCTGTCTGTCGTCGCTTTTCAGTATGCCCTTTATGCCCTCGGGTATCATCTCCTCCGGTATTGCAGGACCTATGAGGGAATCGAGGCCGAGGACGAATTTCACGCCCTCAGTGCTGCTCATCTCCTCCGTCATCTGCCTTGCCTTCTTAGGCTCGAGGTCAGCGTCCGCAAGGAGGATATGTGTGCTGTTCATGCCGAATTCCTCAGAGAGCTTCGTGTTTGCGGTTATGCTTGCAAGCTCCTTGGGGAGGGTGCTGTCCAGCTTGTAGTATACGCCGTAGTTCCGGTAGCCGTAAACAGCCGGTATCAGGAGGACGGCAGCCATTGTGAGAAATGCTCCGCTGTGCTTTGTGATGAAGCCTGAGATACGGGACATATCCGGTATCAGGTCTCTGTGGGAGGTGCTGTCAATGGCTCTGCCGAAAAGGAGTATCATCGCCGGGAGCACTGTCACGCAGGCGATGACGCCGCAGACAACGCCCTTTGCCATGACGATACCAAGGTCGAGGCCGAGGGTGAAGCTCATGAAGCACATGGCAAGGAAGCCTGCTATGGTGGTGAAGGAGCTGGATACAACGGAGGTTATGGTGGAAGCTATGGCGTGTGCCATTGCCTCCTCACGGCTGCTGAATCTGCCGAGCTGCTCCTTGTAGCTGTGCCAGAGGAAGATGGAGTAGTCCATGGTGACGCCGAGCTGGAGGACGAGGGCGAGGGACTGGGTGAGGAAGGATATCTCGCCGCCGATGAAGTTGGTGCCGAGGTTCCATATTATCGCCAGTCCTATGCTCAGCATGAAGAAGAGGGGTATGAGGAAGGAATCCATGGTCAGCACCAGCACAATGCTTGTGAGTATGACGGCGATAACAGCATAGACCACGGATTCACTGTCCGAGAGATGCTTCATGTCGTCCGTCACGGCGCTCATGCCGCTGATGAAGCACTTCTCCGAGGTGACACGCCTCATCTCCTCGACTGCTGCGAGGGTGGAGTCGGCGGAGGTGGTATCCTCGAAGAATACTGCCATGAGGGAGGCATCGCCGCGGCTGAAGACCTCTCTCAGCCTTTCGGGGAGGACCTCCGCCGGGAGACTGAGGTCTGTCAGCGACTGATAGCATACCACATCCGATACGTGGTCTATGGCACGTATCCTTTCTGCGGTATCCTTTATCTCGCGGTCGGTCATGCCCTCCGTGACGACGAAGGAGAAACCGCCCTGTCCGAATTCCTCTTTGAGTATCTCCTGTCCTTTCATGGTGTCGATGTCTCCGGGAAGGTAGGAGAGTATGTCGTAGTTGACTCTTGTATGCAGGTATCCGGCGGCTGACGGGATTATCAGCAGTACGCCGAGCAGCAGTATCAGGATCCTGTGCTTTACGATGAATTCACCGGTTTTAAGCATGATATCATTCCTTTCTTCAGGTGGTGCGGGGGCTTTGCCCTCATATCATGCCTTTATGATACTCCGAAAATGACCGTTAGTCAATATGCGGAAGCAAGAAAAATGACCTTTGGTCACAAATTTCGTCGGTCTGCACATTTTGACTGCCGGCAGAATTATGACTATTGGTCATATTTCTCTCCTTGACAGAATCACGCCGTTGTTATATAATTATGATAATAAATCTCCGGCAGGAGGGAAAGGAAGAGCAGATGGGAAAGATAGACACAAACAAGCAGCAGAAGGAAAGCTCCCTGCTGAAGACCGCCTTTGAATTCTTCACCACCAAGGGCTTCAGCAAGACCTCTATTTCCGATATAGTCGAAAAGGCCGGTGTCGCCAAGGGCACTTTCTACCTCTACTTCAAGGACAAGTACGATATCCGCAACCGTCTCATCGCCCACAAGTCGAGCCAGCTTTTCCGGAACGCTCTCGGGGAGATATCGGAGGAGCTTGAAACGATGCCCTTCGAGGACAGGATAACCGCCGTAGCCGACAGGATAATCGACCAGCTTTCCGAAAACCAGTCGCTGCTGACCTTCATATCCAAGAACCTCAGCTGGGGCGTGTTCAAGTCGGCCATAACCTCGCCGTCCTCCGAAGGCGATGTGGATTTCAGTGACGTGTACTATCAGCTCCTTGAGGAGGCGCCCTGTGAATTCCGCGATCCCGAGGTCATGATGTACCTTATCATAGAGCTTGTTTCCTCTGCGAGCTATTCGGCGATACTCTACAGCGATCCCTGCACCATAGAGCAGCTCAAGCCATATCTTTACAACACCATACGCATGATAATATCACAGCACCGCATACCGGATAAGGAAAGTGCGGAGGGCTGATGTATATAACGATCAGAGCCCCGGGCAGTCACGGCGACTGCTGCGGGGCTCTTTATATATAATACTGTCATAGTGTATACAGAATACTATCATTGATATGCACTATAATCTCCTGACGGCGGCGTTTCGGTACGAAAATCCATTGACAGAGCCTCCTTTTAAATGGTAGAATATAGACAGAAAGAAAAACCACCCTCACGTAAAGGAGAAGATAGGCATGAAAACATTCAGAAAGCTTTTAGCAGCAGCTTCGGCCGCTGTAGTATCAGTAACAGTCGTTGTCCCCGGTATCTGTGTGAACACACCGGCAGACGCAGCAGGCATGAATGCAGTGCAGCTGGTCGAAGACATGGGACAGGGCTGGAACCTCGGAAACACCTTCGACTGTACGAACACCTGGACGAACCCTCTCACGCCCAAGGATATCGAGACAGCATGGGGCAACCCCGTTACCACTGAGAGCATGATAAAGGAGATCAGGAAGTCCGGCTTCAATACAGTCCGCATCCCGATCACCTGGCAGCAGATGATATCCTCTGACGGCACACCGAACCAGGATTTCCTCGCAAGGATAAAGACCGTAGTTGATTACTGCATCAACAACGGTATGTACGCTATCATCAATACCCACCACGACGAGAGCGACTGGCTGAGCAACGCAAATGACGGCACAGTGACAAAGTTCAAGAACCTCTGGACGAATATCTCGAAGTATTTTGCTTCCTACGATCAGCATCTGGTATTCGAGGCCATGAATGAGCAGAACATCGACAACAGCGGCATGATGAAGCTCAATCAGGCGTTCGTTGATGCCGTAAGAGCTACAGGCGGCAACAACGCCGACCGTCTCCTCCTTGTAGAGGCTCAGACGAACAACACACAGAAGGCTCTTGACGGCTCCTTCTCTGCTCCTAACGACAGCGCAAAGATGGTCGCTGTATCCGTACACTACTACGAGCCCCCGAGATTCTGCGTGGCAGACCTCACCAGCGACTGGGGCCACTATGAGACATGGGGCACCTCGGCTGATATCACAGCCCTCCGCAACGATTTCAACGCACTCGAGAACAAGTTCATAAAGAACGGCATACCGGTAATCATCGGTGAGTACGGCGTAAACACCAGCAAGAAGGGCGGCAAGGACAAGAACTCCATGTACAAGTTCCTGAAGGAGGTAGCCTCCTACGCACTCAGCAAGGAAGGTATGTGTCCTGTGGCATGGGATATGTCAGTCCGCGGCGACGATGACAGCGGTGATATGTTCTACTTCAACAGAAACGCCCTCACATGGTATGACGAGAATATCGGCAGCCTTTTCAAGGAAGTCGGCGGCGGCTCTTCCTCCGGTCCTGTTGATGATACAAAAACAGACCGCGTGACTCTGAAGGCCTCCGATATAAAGCAGTCAGACGGAAGTCTCCACATCGACCTCACACCCTACAGGAACTGCGGAGCCACTATCACAAGCGTGCTCGTCAAGTTCAGCATGGATTACAAGGGCAATATGGCAACGAGCTACGGCGCAGGCGGTGCTGTATGCTTCGAGAACACTGACGCTTCCGGTACTACACACTGGGCTTCTTCCACCTTCAACCTCAACAAGGGCGGCGATATCGTATCCGCAGAGATACCCGCTGTCATAGTTGCAGAGGACGAGGCAGGGAACAAGTACGAAGGCCCTCTTGCAATGAAGTACCTCGATATCCAGCAGTGGTGGGCATGGACTGATCCTGCGCCCTCTGATGAGGCAGGACAGGCAGCCGAGAACGCCAAGGTTGAAGTGGAGTTCGGCGATGTCACACTGGTATTCAGCGATCCCATAAGCGTAGCTGAGCCGCAGCCCGCAACAGAGGCACCTACCGAGTCTCCTACAGCAGCTCCGACTGAGGCACCCACGGAAGCACCCACCGAGGCTCCCACAGCAGCTCCCACCGAGGCACCTACCGATGCGCCCACAGCAGCTCCCACAGAGGCAGCAGCTACAATGTACGGCGATGCAAACTGTGACAAGGTGATAAATATAGCCGATGCAGTTGCTATCCTCCAGTTCATCGCAAACCAGTCAAAGTATCCGCTTGACGAGACAGGCCGTAAGAACGCCGATATCGACGGCGAGGACGGCATCACAGGAAATGACGTTATCGTTATCCAGCGTGTTGACGCAGGTGTTGTAAAGGCAGAGGACCTGCCCCTTAAAAAGTAAATCCCCTCTCTGACAAGAAATGCTCCTCCATAGCGGGGGAGCATTTCTGATAATATAAACATATCTATCAGGGGACACACTCTCTTGCAGGGCGTCCCCTCAGAAATATACTTTAAACAACGAAAGCCCCTTTCAGCGAAAGGGGCTTTTATCATCACATAAGCTCGCAGATAAGATTTGAGAACTCAACAGGATTCTCTACGGGCATACCCTCGATAAGAAGTGCCTGTGCATAGAGGAGCTTTGCGTACTTGCCCAGCTTCTCTTTATCGCCGGCTTTGCTTACAGCCTCGAGCTTTCCGAAAAGCTCATGGTCGGGGTTGATCTCGAGGACTCTCTGTGCTGAGATCTTCTGATCTGTCGGCATGGCATTTATTACCTTTTCCATCTCAAGTGAGATCTCGCCCTCTGCTGTAAGGCATACGGGATGGGATTTCAGACGCTGTGAGAGGATGACCTTGCTTACCTTGCCCTCGAGGGCTTCCGCAAGAGTCTTGAGCATATCTGCGCTCTCCTCCTCCTTGGCCTTGATCTCCTCCTTCTTCTCGGGAGTCTCCAGACCAAGGTCGTCAGCTGATACAGACCTGAACTCCTTGTCCTTGTACTTCATCAGTGTCTTTACAGCGAACTCATCCACGTTGTCGGTGAGGTAGAGTATCTCATAGCCGGAATCACGTACCAGCTCTGTCTGCGGGAGCTGCTCAATGCGCTCTGCGCTCTCGCCGGAAGCATAGTAGATGTACTTCTGATCCTCGCGCATAGCTGTTACGTACTCATCGAGTGTGACCAGCTTGTGCTCGTTGGAGGAGGTGAACATCAGCAGATCCTGGAGCTTGTCCTTGTTCATGCCGAAATCGCTGTATACGCCGAATTTGAGCTGGAGACCGAAGGCCTTCCAGAATTCCTCGTACTTCTCACGCTCGTTCTTGAGCATCTTCTTCAGCTCGCCGCTGATAGTCTTTTCAAGGCTCTTTGCGATAGCCTTCAGCTGTCTGTCGTGCTGGAGCATCTCACGGGAGATGTTGAGGGAAAGATCCTCTGAATCAACAAGTCCCTTAACGAAGCTGAAATAGTCGGGGAGCAGGTCTCCGCACTTGTCCATGATGAGGACGCCGTTGGAGTAGAGCTGGAGCCCCTTTTCGTATTCCTTTGTGTAGAAGTCGAAGGGAGCCTTTGCAGGGATATAGAGGAGCGCGTTATAGCTCGGCATACCCTCGTTCTTGATATGTGACCATTTCAGGGGAGCGGTGTAGTCGAAGAACTTCTCTGTGTAGAAGTGCTTGTAGTCCTCGTCGGTGAGCTCGTTCTTGTTCTTCTTCCAGAGCGGCACCATGCTGTTGAGAGTCTCGACCTCCATGTAATCCTCGTACTCCGGAGCCTTTCCGGCCTCCTTGTCCTCATCGGACTGCGGAACGGGACGGCTGTGAGTTACGTTCATCTTGACAGGGAAGCGGATATAGTCCGAGTACTTCTTGACGAGTGAACGGATGCGGTAGTCATCAAGGAACTCGCTGTAGTTTTCGTCATCGGTATCATCGAGCAGCTCGAGGGTTATCTCAGTGCCGGCAGACGTCTTCTCGTCCTCGGATATGCTGTATCCGTCAACGCCCTCGGACTCCCAGCGGTAGGCCTTGTCGCTGCCGAATGCCTTTGATACGACAGTCACCTTCTTTGCGACCATGAATGCGGAATAGAAGCCGACACCGAACTGACCGATTATCTGGCTGTCCTCGTCGAGCTTGTTCTCGCTCTTGAACTTGAACGAGCCGCTGTTTGCGATAGTACCGAGGTTTGCTTCGAGCTCCTCGGCGGTCATGCCTATACCGTTATCTCTTATCTTCAGTGTGCGGGCTTCCTTGTCGGTCTCGATCCAGATAGCGAAATCCTCCTTGTTCAGACCTACGCTGTCATCGGTCAGGGACTTGAAATAGAGCTTGTCGATAGCATCGCTCGCATTGGATATGAGCTCCCTGAGGAATATCTCCTTGTGAGTGTAGATCGAATGGATCATCATTTCGAGAAGTCTCTTGGACTCCGCCTTGAACTGTTTTGTTTCCATAATAACATCTCCTGTAGAAGTTATGCGTTAGCACTCGCATAGTGAGAGTGCTAACGGTGCTAATTTATAGTATACGCCTTTTCACAGGAAAGGTCAAGACCACAGGATAATGTTTACATTTTGTTCATATTTGGCACAGCTCAGACATTATGGTTCACCGAGAAGATGTCAGCTACCTCATTGAGAGTGATATAGGCGAGGGGATCGATATGCTGTACTATATCCTTCATTTTCATGACCTGAAAGCGGTTCACGACGAAGTAGACGACCTTGCGGTCTGCGCCGGAGTATCCTCCGACAGCGTCCAGTATGGTCATGCCGCAGCCGAATTCCTTCTGAAGTGCAGCACATATTTTTTCAGCCTCGGCAGTGACGATGAAGGCCGCCTTGGAGCGCTGGAGACCGTCAACGATGAAATCCACGGTTTTCAGTGCAGCGCCGTAGGTGACTATGGAGTAGAGGGGGAGTATCCAGCTCTGTATCACAAATCCGCAGACGATGTAGAGGAGCACATTGTATATCATCACGAAGGTGCCGACGGAGAGCCCGAGACGCTTGGCGAATATTACAGCCATGACCTCTATGCCGTCCATAGCGCCGCCGGAGCGGAGTGCAAGGCCGCTGCCTATGCCGGAGATCACGCCGCCGAAGAGGGCGCAGAGCAGCAGGTCGCTGCCGGCAAGGGGAGAGGCTATGCTGACGTCAACGGGGAGTATGTCGGTTATCACCCATGCGGACACGGAATAGACCGTGACGGCGTATATGGCGCTCAGTGTGAATACCGCACCCTGCCGTTTCAGTCCGTAGATAAAGAGGGGGATATTCAGCAGCATGAGGAATACCGACAGCGAGAGCCAGTGCGGCGTTATCTGTGAGAGCAGCATGGCAGTGCCGGAGATGCCGCTGTCATAGAGCTTTACCGGAGTGAGAAAGAGGGTGATGCCGAAGGCATTGATGATGCCTGCTGCCGTAAGGAGCAGAAGGTTGAGCAGCGGTATCTGTCTGATTATGCCTGCGAGCTTTTTCATATCATTCTCCTTTCATAAAAAAGCGCCTCCCTACGGAAGCGCTTTTCTGCTTATTCCTTGCCGCCTGTGAGCTTGTTGATGAGTCCGCTGAGGCCGCCCAGCTTTTCACCGATCTCATCAAGGTTGATCTTGGACTTTACGCCCTCGATGATAGCGTTGATCTGATCGTCGGGAAGATCTACTCCCACGGTCTTTTCAACGGTCTTGACAGGATCCTTCTTGAAGGAGCTGCCGAAATCCTTGTCGTTCTTGATCTTGTCGATGATCTGTTCAATGATTGCCTTGATATCCATAGGAATACCTTCTTTCTAAATAATTGTAATATCATTATATCATATTGCAGATAAAAAATCAAGAGGTAGGTTTTATCCGGCAGCTCTGACAGACCGACAGCGGGGGCGCTGCCCCCACACCCCTGCCAAAGAGGCAGAGCCCTCAATAACGGTCAGTCAGAGCTGTCCCGTACAAATACTGAGGGGCGGCTCTGCGAAGCCGCCCCTTCTTCTATATCTTCTCAATAACTTATCACTGCGCCCTGTGCTATGAGAGCAGTGCAACTGTCAGAACAATGATACCGGCCAGGAGCAGGATACCTCCCAACACGGCGATCAAGACCGAGTTCTTTTTCATCCTTTCCTCGAGGTCATCCATTTGCGTGCTCCTCAGCCGGAACACTTTCGGATGCTTCGGGTGTACATCGATCGTGATAGTGTCGCCCTTCCGGAAATCAACTGATCCTTCGGGCACCTGAGTGTAATGGTGAGCAGTGTACGTTTTGTCAGAATAACAGTACTGAACTGACAGATTCACCATTCTGTTGTAAGGCTGTGATGATACCTGCCGGATATTTTTCACAGTTGCTTCGACTTCCGTGGTCTCTTCGTCACTGAACAGCTTTCTGTAGTAAGCAGACACAATGACCATAGTCAGCATAACGAAGCCGACGAGTGTGAGCGAAAGTCCGATGCTTTTAAGTGATCTTGGCATTTACGTCACCGCCTGAAAAAGAATGAGTCAGACGGCCCTGTTGGGCCGCCCGCTCTTTGAAATAATGGCAGACAATATTATGTTAGAAAGGTATTGGATAAGTGTGGATTACTTGGTTATGGGCAGGGTAACTATACCTGCATCAGCCTTCTGGACAGCGATAGCGTCGCCGCCTGTGATACCGGCCTCACCGTCACAGTCTGCATTTGCAAGACCTGCGCCGCTGAGCGGATACTTGGACTGATTAGCGATGAACTGAAGGATAGCAACAGCATCAGATACTGTGATCTTTCCGTCCTCGTTTGCGTCACCGGCGAGTGTTGCCTCTGCGCCGGGTGTAGGAGTTTCAACGGGTGCAGTGGGCTCCTCGGTGGGTTCCTCGGTGGGAGCCTCAGCAGCAGTGAACTCAACGCTCTCGAAATCGAGTGCCTCGGGGTTCAGCCAGATCTGAGCCTCGCCGTTTGCAACTGTTGCGGGGATCTCGCTCATGGGGATAGTAACTACGAGCTTGCCGTCAGCGTCAGTCTTGCCGCTCCAGTCTACATGCTCCCAGTCTTCTCCGTTCATGAAACCAACGCAGCCGTTTGTGGATGTGTCGGGATCGCCCTTTATAGTGATAACGATGTTGCCGTTTCTGTCGGCATCAGCAAAGTTCAGCTTCTTCTTCTTGGTCTTGTCAACAGGAACTTCTATTGAGCTTGTATCGGGTGCTTCAAGGATAGTGATGCTCTCGATAGTTGTCAGCTTTTCGGTCCTGGACTGCATATGTGCCAGAGTGGACATATCCTGATCCCAGGGAGCAGGGAGCTGCTCGCAGAGATAGTAAGCGATGCCGTTATCCTTGTCGATGGAATAGGGCTTGAGCTCTGTCCAGTTGCCGTACTTCTCGTCTGAGAAGGAGAGGAGGGGAGTTGTGCCTGTGAACTTGATAGCAACTTCCTTGCCCTCGAGCTCTTCCCATGTGATATCCTTGCCGGGAGTTGTGTTCTCGTATGTAGCGGACTTGGAAGCATCTATCTCAAGAGGTCCTTCCAGGAATACTGTACCCTCGGAGAGATCCTTGTGTGTGAACTCGGGAAGGTGTCTCTCGCTGCCCCATACGATGGAGTCATCGTTGATGATGGACATCATGGTGTCAACTACCTTCTCGGACTCTGTGTACCACTCAAGTGTTGTTCTGTTGATGTAGCCGTGAGCTTCACCTGTGGGCTTGAGCTCCTCCTCTACATTGTTATCCCAGAGAACGCAGGGGAAACCGTACTTCTTGGCAGTTGTGAGGTACTGCTTTGCCCATGCGATCCTTGCGTCTGTGTTGCCGTAGTTTGAAGTACCGAACTCACCTACTACAACAGGGATATCCTTGTCAAGGAAGGTGGAACGGAAGCCGTCGAGTATGCCTGCGAGCTCTGCGGACCATGAAGCGGAGAATGTCATGCGGTCCTCCAGCTTGGTAGCAGGGTTCATTGTGAAGTTATAGGGAACGTAAGCGTGTATTGATACAGCTACGAAATCGTCATTCTTCGGAACATCGATCAGAGAGATCATAGAAACGTCTGAACCGGCGCAGTAGCCCGGAATCATAAGGAGACGGTTCTTTGCGTAGGGGGAATCGGAGTTTCTGATGAGCTCAACGAAATCAGCATTGAGCTTGTTGATAGTATCGACCTCGCTCTGCTCAGGTCCCCACCATTCGTGAGTGGTGCCGGCAGCTCTGGGCTCGTTCATGCACTCGAAAATGAGGTGCTGGTCGTAATCGCCGAATGAAGCGTTGATCTGTGTCCAGAGGTTGATGAGCTTTGCGTGCATATCGTCGTATGCAGTACCCAGGTCAGCTCTGTTTACCCAGTTCTCGTGGTGGAGGTTGAGGATAACATACATATCCTGATCGATAGCGTAATCAACTACCTCGTGTACTCTTGCCATCCACTCGGGATCAATGGTGCCGTCCTCCTGGAGGTGCTGGAACCATGTGGTAGGAACTCTGACTGTATTGAAGCCCTTGTCCTTGATAGCTGTGATAAGCTCCTTGGAAGCCTTGGGGTTGCCCCATGCCTTCTCGGAATTTACATCTGTGTGCTCAACGAGTACGTCCTTCTTGGTCTCAGGATCCTTCTTTGATACTGTTGCGTCGAGTGTGTTGCCGAGATTCCAGCCTATCTTCATGTTCTCGGTGATCTCAAATGCAGTCATCTCGTCAGCGGCATAGAGAGTTGCGAGCTCTGAAGCCGGAGCGACTGACAGCGCTGAGAGCATCATCACAGCAGCAGATGAGATGCTGATGATGCGCTTGATGTTCTTATTGTACATTTCAGTACCCTCCCATATATTTGTTATACTTTTTCTCTGGTTCAGTGCAGGAAACCGGAGAAATGTGATACTTTGGACGGAGATTTATTCTGTTTTTTGCCCGTCCCTTTTGACACTTTCATTCTATCATGATTGCACAAAAATGTCAATAGGATTTGTGCATTTTATATACGTTTCCGGCGTAGAAATATCTGAAAGGGAATTAGTCAAATTGCATAAACAAAACAGTCATCGATTGTCAAATCAGCCAACAATTATGAAGAACTTAGGTATTAATTATAACATAATTTTAATTGTCCGTCATTTTTTTCTGTGCCTGTCCGGCTTAAAACAGGCAGTCATGACTTCTCGCTCAGGTAAGTTGTTATTCTGCCCTGAAGTATTCCGGCACATTTTTCAGCAGAACGCTCACCTGCTATGACGGGAGCAGTTTCTTCAAATACCATATTCATGAACTGCACCGGTTCATAGGGACGGAACTTTACACGCAGTATATAGTCATACAACATATCCTTATAGTCCTGTGGGACGGTGTATTCCTCGAAGGAACTGTTGCCGGTGAGACGGTACTGCACCCGGTTTATGGAATTACCATAATCATCGGGGCGGCGGTAGTCGCGGTCGAGAGCTTCCTTCAGTACGGGGATGCCTCTTGTGCCGTCGTGCATATGCTTTTCCAGCTTCTTCTGCCATTTCATCCAGACGCCTGTCAGCTCCCATGCCTTCTCCTCGCTGCTGCATACGCTGGTTATACCTATCATATCGCCGTTGCAGATAACTTCAGTGCCGCAGCCGTCATCGGAGGGATAGCCGACGAAGGTGATATCCTCCCCGCCGAGCCTGCCGTAGGTATCTTCTGCAAGGGCATCGTTGAAGCCGTTTATCATGAAGGGGAAAACGAGCCTGCTGTCATCGAGGCCGGAGGTATCGACATCTGTATCGTCTCCGTGGTAGGTCTCTGCCGGTGTATGAGAAGCGCAGAAGTCAAGGGCGGGAATGAAGCTGCCGGAGAAGAAATCGCAGGTGAGTGCGGACAGGTCTATGCAGCCAGAGGCGGACTGAGTCAGGAAGTAGCGGGGCAGAGCATCATTTTCCCATGAGCTCTCCTCGCCCATGAAGGACATACCGAGCTCGTGAGCCTTGTCGTAGAAATCCATGGCCTGCTGCGGAGTCCAGTTCTCATACTCCTTCGGCACGAACCTTGTCTTGGCGGCGGCAGTCTTTATGTAGACTGTCTGTACCATGGCTGGCATCCTTCCTTCAACAGTCATGCCCTCCAGCATATTCGGGAGAAAGTCCTCCTTCTGTATGCCGCCGTACTTTTCCATGCAGCCGAATAGGTCGGCGGTAAGGCCGCAGTCAATGAATATCCGGGCGTATACAGGCGGCAGGACGAACATATCCGGCACATTTCCGGATATCATGTTCATCTCGATACTGCGCCTGACAGCGGCGAGGCTGTCCGGATGAGAGGGATCATCGAGCCCTTTGAAGTAGTCCGTCCTCTCGAGCTTTATATCGGAAGGCATATTCATGCTGTCGCTGAATGCAAGAGGCATACCTCCTGCAACAGCTATCTTCAGCACGGTCTTTCCGTTATCCGTGAGGACAGGGTTCTGCTGCACCTTTGTTTCAGACGACACCTGTGCAGGGCTGCCGCTGCACCCCGTCAGCAGGAGCGCAAGGGCGGCACTCAGTGTGAATATGCGTTTTGTCATACTATCACTCCTTATCATGCTTTCAACATTGCCATGGCGGCAGAAGAAGACTGCAAGTATGCAGTAATCGATATGGCTGGCATCCTTGCATCCTTGGACTGTCATGCTCTCAGGCAGCCTGCCCCTTATCAGGTCTTTTCGCTTACCAGTATGGAGATGCGGTTCTGGAGCATGGCTGCGGTCTCCTCTGATGTAGCCTCTCCGCAGCAGAACTTCGCCATTTCGTCCTCCACTATGTCCCACAGCTCCGTGTCAAGGCGGGAGCCGGTACGGCTGATACCGTCAATGAGCGCCAGTACATCATTGTATTCGCTTCGCTGCGGCCAGCCGATATCCAGTCTGCCCGTGGAGTAATGTGTATAGTGGGGCTCGCCCTTCTCGCCGCGGCTGTAGATATCATCGGCGCATCTCTCAAAGGCGGCATTGTTTATGGGGAATCCGGCTTCCTCTATGTAAAGGTAGTCATAGACTTCTCCGTCCTCATCCGTCTCGCTCCATGAGGAGGAGTTCTGAAAATAGGCTTCATACAGGCTGTCCTCACTGACAAGCTCCCGCAGGAACTGCCATGCTGCCCTCTGCTTTTCCGGTGAGGAGCTGCGGCAGATGCCTATGCTGCCGTTTGCGGATACGAAGGAGCCGCTGCCGTCATCCGAGGGATAGCCCACAAGCGTGCAGGGACTGTATGTACCGGGCTCTGAAAGCAGCGGGGCGGTGATGCTGTCATGGTAGGACTGGAAGCCGCGTACTGTCACATCATCCAGGAAGTTCGGGGCTTCATAGTTGATATCCGGCTTGTAGTTCAGCGAGGTATCAAAGGTGCCGATGAAATCCAGCATACGTATGAACTCCGGGGAATCAAAGCTGCAGGTGCCGTTCTTGTAATCCATGAAGGCGGAAAGATTGTTTCTCAGCACATCAAAATAGACGTAATCGCGGGTATCATGGCCGCTGATGACAGAGCCCTCCGGCATCTCGTCCCACTTCCGGACGAATTCGTCAAAGGTCCAGCCCGGTTCGGTGCCGACGTATTTCTCCTCGCCTGCAAGAGTCTCGATACAGTAGTCGGTTATGAGGTACGGCAGCTCCCCCTCATTCTCGAAGAGGCTCAGCACATGGGCGTTGAGGGTATCGGTGTTTATCTCGCTGTCCTCTGCCATGAGGGCGTAGAGGTCGGTAAATGCCCCCTTTGCAGCGAGCATATCAAAGGTGCCGCCCCTGTCGGGAATGGCGTTCAGAGGGAGTATGTCGATGATGCCGCCGTTCATCATATCAACGATGAGCTGACGTACAGCCGGAGCAGCTGCCTGCTCTGACAGACCGACCGGATGCTCCGCGAGACTGGTGTCATAGTATTCATAGTAGTTCTTCAGCTCTATATCGATATGCTCATGGCTGTCATTGAAGTCCTTGACGGCAAGGAAGAAGGGGGACTGCATGGCTGCCGCTGTAAGGTCTGCTTCATAGTCATCCATGCCGGTCGGTATAAAGCAGGCCATGGTAAGGGTTATGTCCTCCTCCGGCTCTGTTACGGTCTCTGTCTCCGCTGCGGTGATCTCCGGCTGCCTTTCGGGGGAGCTCTCCACCGGTGCGGGCGCTTTGCTGCATGAGGTGAGTGTGAGTGCGGCAGCTGAAAGAATAGTTATGATGTGTTTTTTCATGTTTTTACCTCCTTTGGATAGTCCGGCAGTCCGCAGGATACAGGACTGCTTTTCATATATAAGTGAAATAAGAGCTCCGAAAAGACGAAAAAAGCCGGAGCTTTCAAGAAATTTGTGATTTCCTACAAAAGCTCCGGCTTGGATTTATGCATATTAACGAAGGATGCCATTATTTTTTGTTGTAGTGGGTGACATCCTTCCAGTCGGCGCCGATATGCTTCTCGCACGCCTTCTCAAACCATTTCAGGTCATTCTGGTACTGCATCTCACGCATCGCAGAGTTATTCATGGTTTCGGCGAATGCCTGTGCGTTATCGAGGAATTCGCTCTTCCACTTCTCGAGCTCCTCCGTTGAGATGCCTTCACGTCCGGCTATCTCCTCTGCATTGCCGCCCTTCAGGAGCTCTACGGCGGCTGCATATTTTTTGGCTTTGTCAATTTCTGCGGGTGGTTCTGAGGTTTTTGTTATCTTGTATACTATGTACGCTATTGCGAGGAAACCAAGGATAACGGATATTAAGAATCCGGGTTCGGGATTTTCCATATTCCACCTCCGAAAGGTCGCATCAGGTGCCGTAGACCTCCGCTGCTATATCGACTGACTGCTTGGCGTCCTTTCCGTAGTAGTCGGCGTGTATCTGCTCCGCATAGGAGGCGGTGAGAACTGCTCCTCCGACTACTGTCTTACATTCCGGATACTGCTCGTTCAGCAGGCGGATGGTCTCCGCCATGGAACCGAGGGTGGTCGTCATGAGTGCGGAAAGTCCGACAAGACGTACCTTGTGTTCGATGGCAGTATCAACGATGAGCTGAGGATCAACGTCCTTTCCTAAGTCGATAACGGTGAAGCCGTAGCTCTCCATAAGCACCTTGACTATGTTTTTGCCTATGTCGTGGATGTCGCCCTTGACTGTGGCGAGCACCACCTTGCCCTTTGATACTGAGCCGGCGCCGCCTGTCTCGGCAAGTCGTGTCTTTATGATCTCAAAGCAGGCCTGAGCAGCTCCGGCAGTGAGTATGAGCTGGGGGAGGAATATCTTTCCCTTCTCGAACTTCTCTCCTGCGGAATCGAGAGCCGGTATCAGGTAGCTGTTGATGATCTCCATGGGATCGGTATTGTACATAAGCGTTGATACGGCCTTTACAGCGTCCGCCTTCAGTCCGTTCTCCACGGAGTAGCGGAGGTCGGGAGCGCCCTGTACGGCGGCTGCCGCAGGCTTCGGCGCCTGCTCTGCATTGGCGTATACCGCTATGAAGTCGGCGGAGTCGCGGTCGATGCCGGCAAGGAGCCTGTATGCTCTTACTGCGCCGATTATGGAATCTACGTTCGGGTTGATGATGGGGAGGTCGAGACCGCTGTGCAGCGCCATGGTGAGGAAGGTGCGGGTTATGGTCTCACGGTTCGGAAGGCCGAAGGAGATATTGGATACACCGAGCACCGTCCTGAGCCCGAGCTCTGTCTTTACGCGGTGCAGGGCATTCAGTGTCTCCATAACGCCGTCCTGCTCTGCGGAGGCGGTCAGGGTGAGGCAGTCGATGAAGACATCCTCACGGGGTATGCCGTACTCCATAGCCCTGCGGAGTATGCGCTCTGCTATGGCGAAGCGGCCCTCTGCGGTCTTTGGGATGCCGCCCTTGTCGAGGGTGAGGCCGACTACTGCGGCGCCGTATTTCCTGACAAGGGGGAGTATGGCTTCGAGGGAATCCTCCTCGCCGTTGACCGAGTTCACGATAGGCTTTCCGTTGTAGACACGGAGGCCTGCCTCCAGCACCTCCGGTATGGTGGAATCGAGCTGGAGGGGCGTATCACAGATGCCCTGTATGGCCTTGACGGCTGTCACCATCATCTCCTTCTCGTCTATGCCGGGGAGACCGACGTTCACGTCGAGTATCTCTGCGCCGGCGTGTATCTGCTCAACGGCCTGACCGAGGATGTAGTCGATGTCGTGTGCAAGGAGAGCCTCCTTGAAACGCTTCTTTCCCGTGGGGTTGATGCGCTCGCCGATGACACGGGGCTGGTCTATGGTGACGCAGCTCACAGCCGAGCATACACAGCTCTTCCTGGTTATCTCCGGGCTGATATGCTCCATATCCGAGAGCGCTTCTATGACGGCGGAGATATGCTCCGGCGTGGTGCCGCAGCAGCCTCCGAAGATGCGTACTCCAGCCTCTGCCAGCTTTACGGCGCTGGCGGCGAAATCTCCCGGACCTACGCTGTATTCATTGGTCAGGGGATCGGGGAGACCTGCGTTCGGCTTGGCTATGACGGGCAGCACCGTCAGGCTGCACAGCTTCTCGAGAACGGGAAAGAGCTCCTCCGGGCCGAGGGAGCAGTTCACTCCGAGGGCGTCAACACCGAGTCCCTCCAGTACAGCCACCATACATTCCGGCGATACACCTGTGAAGGTACGCATATTCTCCTCGAAGGTCATGGTGACGAGGACGGGCTTGCCGGAATTCTCCTTTGCCGCAAGCACGGCTGCCTTGACCTCATACAGGTCTGTCATGGTCTCGATGACGATGACATCCGCATCGCTTCCGGCAAGGACGAGTTCACGGAAGGTATCGTAGGCCTCCTCGAAGGTGAGGGTGCCTGAGGGCTCAAGAAGCTGTCCTATGGGGCCGATGTCGAGGGCAACGAGGGAGCGCCCCTCTGCTGCTCTGCGGGCGTTTGCGATGCCGGCGGAGACCACCTCCTCCACTGTGTGGCCGCAGCCGCTCAGCTTGTAGCGGTTCGCACCGAAGGTGTTGGCGTAGATGATATCCGAGCCTGCGGCGGAATACTGCCTGTGTACCGACATTATGGCCTCGGGATCGGTCAGGTTGAGAAGCTCCGGCGCATGGTCGGTCTGTATGCCTGCGGACTGGAGCATGGTGCCCATTCCGCCGTCGAGATAGATGAAGCCGCTGCCGTCGAGCAGGGCGTTGAATCCTTGGGACATATTTTCTCCTTTCGGGAAGATTTATCAGTTGCCGGCCTGTCTGAACGTTCCGATGATGCGGAAGTATTCAAGAGTGGCGGCCAGGTCGCTCATGAGGGCGGTAACGCTGGGATCGTCTATCCTGCCGCTGAAATCGAGGTAGAACATTACGTCGAAGCTGCCGTCCTTTATGGGACGGCTCTCGATGCGCAGGAGGTTCATGCCGTTGACGGTGAACTTGGTGAGAAGGCGGTAAAGACTGCCCTCCGTATGGGGTATCTTCAGCATGACCGAGATCACGTCGGCGTCGGGATCTGCCTGCAGCTCGCGGGATATGCAGATGAAGCGGGTGCGGTTCACGGCGACGTCGGCGATATCCCTTGCGAGTATCTCAAGACCGAGCCTTTCGGCGCAGTCCACGGAGCATATAGCGGCGAGCCCCTCCTCCTCCGACTCAGCCACCATGGCCGCCGCAGTTGCGGTGTTGGCATAGTCTGCTGTGGGGAGAGAGTTTGCCGTCAGGAACTCATAGCACTGTGCAAGGGCCTGAGGATGCGAGTAGACCGTCTTTATATCCCTCAGCTTCGTACCCGGCTTTGCGGCGAGACAGTGGTTTATCTCCACGGATACCTCGCATACCGCATATACGCTGTACTTTACCAGCAGGTCGTATGTGCCGTTCACGGAGCCGGCGGTGGAATTGCACACCGGCAGCACGCCGTAGTCAAGCTCGCCGGTCTGTACTGCCCTGAATACGTCCTCAAAGGTGGGGAGGAAGGTGAACTGCCTGTCCCCGAATATCTGTCTCGCAGCAGCCTCCGAGTTTGCTCCCGGCATACCCTGACAGCCTATCCTCTCTGCGCCCGCAAGGTCGGGGGCGGGGAAGCTGTGGGGGGGATCGTTCCGGCGCAGCTTGCGGTGCTGGAGTATCTTGCTTATGTCCATGATGTTCGTAAAGAGCGCGGCTGTTCCGTTCTCCAGCTCGGGATCGCCCGTGAGAGCCTTGATGCGGTCGATGACCTGCTGCTCCCTTCCACCCTGGAATATGGGCAGCCCGTGTTCCTTCTTGTAGTCAGCGACGTCCCTGCAAAGCTCCATTCTCTTCATGAACAGAGCGAGCAGCTCCGCATCCAGATCGTCTATCCTGTCACGCAGTTCCTGCAGATCCATAAATTACCTCCGATTGTGCCTTTCCGGCATTCTGTGAAATGCTATTACTTTTCCACTTTACATTATAGCAGATTATTTTGTAAAAATCAATAAAAATGTATGAAACTTATTGCAAAACAGATAGAACGTGTGATATAATAATAAAGTATATGATGAATAGTTATGCCTACATACGGAAGTAGGCGGCATGAGCGGACCGGAGGTCGGAAAAGCGTTGAAAAGGATAAGGATACTGGGTATAGATCCCGGCTATGCGATAGTCGGCTTCGGGATACTCGATTATGACGGAGTGCGGTTCACTCCGGTAAAGTACGGGGCAGTCACAACGGAGGCCAATACCCCCTTTGACAGAAGGCTCCTGACCATACACCGTGACCTCGAAACCATATTCAGCGCCTACAAGCCCGACTGCATGGCCATAGAGAAGCTCTACTTCACGAACAACCAGAAGACGGGCATCGACGTTGCACAGGCGAGGGGAGTGACGGTGCTCTCGGCCGCGGGCAGAGGGCTGCCCATAGCGGAGTATACCCCCCTGCAGGTGAAGGTGTCGGTCACAGGCTACGGAAAGGCGGAGAAGCAGCAGATTATGGAGATGACGAGACAGATACTCGGTCTTGCTGCCGTACCGAAGCCGGATGACGCCGCCGATGCGCTTGCCATAGCTATATGTCACGGGCATACGATCAGATTCGATCTGTAATGAAAAGGAAATAGAGAAATGATATACAGTCTCAGAGGAAAATTCATACACCGTGAGCCGGGAATGGTCGTTGTGGAATGCGGCGGCGTAGGCTACGGATGCAGGACCTCATACAATACCGTCACTGCTCTCGGAGAGACAGGCAGAGAGGTGACGGTCTACACTCATCTCAGCGTCAGGGAGGACGCGGTGGAGCTCTACGGCTTTGCCACACAGGAGGAGCTCAGCTGCTTCAGGCTGCTGATATCCGTATCCGGTGTCGGCCCCAAGGCTGCAACTGCCATACTCTCGGACATGACTCCGGAGCGGTTCGCGTTCTTCGTGGCTGCCGGAGACAGCAAGTCGTTCACAAGGGTAAAGGGCATAGGCGCAAAGACGGCACAGCGTATCGTCCTTGAACTGAAGGACAAGGTCGGCGGCGGAGACTCACAGATCCGCGTGGGAGCAGGCTCCTTCTCGGGCGGCGCTGCGGCTGTACCTTCGGACGCATATTCAGAGGCGATGGAGGCACTCATGGTACTGGGCTATACGCAGGGAGAGGCTGCGCCGTACCTTGCAAAGCTCGATCCTTCGCTCCCGACTCAGGACCTCATCCGTGAGGCACTGCGCCTTATGTCAGGGAAGTAAAAACAGAGCGGTCAATCACGCCGTTTTCCGGACGGTGTGAACAGAGATATAAAAACATGAAAGGAAACGAAGCTATGAATCAGAACGTCAGAAATATGAATCTTGACGAGCTGCTGAAGGCGGCTATAAGAGATCCCTCTATGCGTTCAATGTTTCTGCAGAGCCTCATCAGGAGTGACGTCTATGTGATCTGCACGAAACCAGTCAGGCAGGAGAGAGATCGTTCGGAGGGCGGCATCCAGCTTGAGCTCATCACTATCCAGAACCCGGACGGTGATATGTTCATACCGTTTTTCACCAGTTACAGGGCTCTGCAGCAGTTTGCCAAGAGGTACGTGGAATCCTACAAGATCAACTGCCTGAGACTGTTCGACCTGATACAGTCCATGCCGGCAGTCCTCAACCCGAACTCCTACGGAAAGGAGTTCTCATCGCAGGAGATCAAGAGCATACTCATGATCGCCCGCAATCTGAAGATCAAAGCGATATCCTACAACGAAGCGGATACCATACAGTACCGCGCGTGTGAGCAGTCCATGGGACATATAACGAAGGCTGCCTCAAAGTTCCTTTCAAAACAGCCGAACGTGGACAGGGCGTTCATACTTGAGATGATAAGAGGCTGCGAGAAGCCGCAGCTCCTCATTGTCGTTGACATGATCGGCAGTACGAGAAAGCTGTTCGTTCCGCTCTCGAAGTACCTTTCGAGATACACCAGGGGCACGGAATCGCTTTCCTTCATCAGCTACGAACAGGATATGGGCAAGAAGGCGGCGGCAGCCACGGATCCCTTCTATGTCCGCAAGAAGAGATATTTTGAAAGATGACCGGATCTCAGGCGGAGTCCTGAGATGCCGCGACAGGAGGTCAGGACTTGATAGAAACAGAGGATATGGAATTTGCTCCGAGAGTGATATCTCCGGAGAATACGATGGAGGACAGCGATATCGAGCTGTCCCTCCGTCCGCAGACGCTGCATGAGTACATAGGACAGGAAAAGGTCAAGGAGAACCTTGCTATATATATCGAAGCCGCAAAGCGGAGAGGCGAGCCTCTTGATCACGTTCTGCTGTACGGCCCTCCCGGACTGGGAAAGACTACTCTCTCCGGTATTATCGCCCACGAGCTCGGCGTGAACCTCAGAGTCACGACAGGTCCGGCGATAGAGAAGCCCGGCGATCTTGTATCCCTGCTCACCAGTCTCTCAGACAATGACGTCCTGTTCATCGACGAGATACACCGTCTTTCAAGAGCGGTGGAGGAGATCCTCTATCCCGCCCTTGAGGACAGAGTCATAGACATCATCATCGGCAAGGGGCCTGCCGCGCGTTCCATACGCATGGATCTGAAGCCCTTCACGCTGATAGGCGCCACCACGAGAGCCGGACAGCTCTCCGCGCCGCTGCGTGACCGCTTCGGAGTGATACAGCGCCTTGAACTTTACACAAAGGAGCAGCTGACGGACATCGTCCGCAGGAGCGCCATGATACTCGGCATCCCCTGTGATACCGACGGCGCTGCAGAGATAGCCGGACGTGCAAGAGGCACGCCGCGTATCGCCAACCGGCTCCTCAAGCGTGTGCGTGATTTCGCAGACGTGATGGGCAACGGCAGGATAACCCGGCAGATAGCAGGCATAGCCCTGAGCCGTCTGGAGATAGACGCCCTCGGCCTTGACAGCCTCGACAGGCGTATGCTGGAGATGATAATACGCGGATACGGCGGCGGTCCCGTGGGACTGGAGACTCTTGCCTCCGCCATAGGTGAGGAGGCAGTCACCATAGAGGATGTCTGCGAGCCCTTCCTGATGCAGCTCGGCTTCCTCGGCAGGACTCCGAGGGGACGCTGCGCCACAAGACTTGCCTATGAGCATCTCGGCTTTGCAGTACCGGAAAATACTCCGGCTGATGACGGTCAGATGCGTTTCAATGACAGTGAGTGATAAATGATGAGAAATATATTCAGACTCAGAAAAGATAATTATGCACAGAATGTGAGCCGGAAGGCGAAGTCGCTGGTGGAGACCATGATAAACGGTCAGGGACTCGGCGACGTGAAGGAACAGCGCTACGGCCTGTTCCCCATGAGCTTCAACGGCTGTGAGGTCATATCCGTATACAATGCCCTGCATCATGTGGGAAGGCCGCAGCCTATATGGGAGCTTGCGTCCTATATGGAGAGATACCGTGTGCTCATGGGACTGTGCGGCTGCAACGTCTACTGTCTCGGCATGGTAATGAGGAAATTCGGGGCTGACTGCAAGCGCGTCAAGGATCCCGGAAAGGACGGCGGAGATGCCTTTGTGGTATCCTTCTGGACCGGAAAGCGCTTCCGCTCCTCGATACATTCCGTATTCATACAGAGAAAGAGCAACGGCTTCCTTGTGTACAACTGGTACAACAGCGCAACAAAGGAATATCTCTGCGGGAAGCTTGAGGATATAATCGGAACAAAGAGACCGATAACGGCCTATGCGGTGATCGGTCCGAAGGCCGCTTCGGAGTAAGCGGCAGCATATATTACGGACGTCTGCGGTGACGTCTGCTGAAAAGGAGAGAGATATGGGCAGATTATTCGGTAAGGACGGCATAAGGGGAATTGCCATAAGTGAGATGAGCTGTGAGCTCGCACTCGAAGTCGGAAGAGCCGCAGCTTCAGTGCTTGCCGGACGTACAGGCGAGCGTACAAAGATACTGGTCGGAAAGGATGCAAGAAGCTCCGCCGACGCCCTAGAAGCCGCAGTCTGCGCGGGACTCTGTTCCGCCGGAGCTGATGCGGAGCTGGTGGGCGTGGTGCCCTCTCCGGCACTTGCCTATCTGGTCAAGGAGCGTGAAGCAAGGGGAGGCATTATGATCTCCGCCTCGCACCGACCGGCTGACTACAACGGCATAAAGCTGTATTCGGCCACAGGCAACCGTCTCAGCTACGATGACGAGGAGGAGCTCGAAAGACTGATACTCGATTCTCCTGAGGAGATGATAACGCCGAAGGACAGAAACTACGGCAGGACGATGCGCTACCTTGACGCTGTCGAGGACTATATCCGCCACGTCAAGTCAGTATCCGTCAGCGGCGATTTCAGCGGCATCAAGGTGGCGATAGACTGTGCGAACGGAAGCGCCTCCTATACTGCCGGAAGGATATTCTCCACCCTCGGCGCCGAGGTGCTGATGACGGGCAACAATCCCGACGGACTGAATATCAACCGCGACTGCGGCTGCACTCATATCGAGCATCTTATGAACATAGTCATTGAGCACAAGTGCAGCATAGGACTTGCCTTCGACGGCGGCGGAGAGCGCTGCCTTGCAGTGGATGAGACCGGAAGGCTCGTTGACGGCGACGAGATAATCGCCATGATAGCGCAGTACTTCCAGACAGGCGGTATCCTCCGCCACCATACCATAGCCGTCACCTCGGCGAACAATATGGGACTGATACGCTTTGCAAAAAGGCGCGGCATAGAGACAGTGAGCTGCGGCTCCGGTGAGAGAAGACTGATACGCAAGCTGGTGGACGGCGGATACAGCATCGGCGGCGATCCCAGCGGACAGATAATCTTCCCCGACGATGCCCCCTCCGCAGACGGACAGCTCACGGGAGTAAGGCTCCTTGAGGTGCTGGCTCAGTCCGGCAGGAAGCTCAGCGAGCTGACCGGCATCATGCAGAAGATGCCGCAGGTCATCATCAACGTGCCCATAAGCTACCGTGACCGGGAGGTATGGAAGAACGACCGCCGCCTGACAACTCTGATAGAGCAGGTGGAGGAGGAGCTGGGCGATGAGGGAAGGATAATCGTCCGTGAGGTCGGCAGGGAGCCCGTGATACGCATACACGTCGAGGGCCCCGATTTCAGCCGTATAAATACCCTTGCCCTGCAGGTCTCCGATATGGTAAAGGAGCGCTGCACGGTAAGAGAGTGACAGGAGAATAAGATTTGAGAACAGCAGATAAGTGGAAGGAATACACCATAATAGATACATCGGACGGCGAGAAGCTGGAGACATGGGGGGATATCTCCCTTGTCCGCCCCGATCCGCAGATAATCTGGAAGACTGACCGCAGAGATCCCCTCTGGGCACGTGCTGACGGCCACTATCACCGCTCCAATCAGGGCGGCGGCAAGTGGGAGTTCCGCAGAAGACTGCCGGAGTCGTGGAACATAAGCTACGGCGATCTTACCTTCAATATCCGCCCCACAGGCTTCAAGCATACCGGCCTTTTCCCTGAACAGGCCGTGAACTGGGACTTCATGGCGGAGAAGATACGCTCTGCGGGACGGGAGATAAGCGTGCTGAACCTGTTCGCCTACACCGGCGGGGCTACTCTTGCCTGTGCGGCGGCAGGTGCTTCTGTCTGCCATGTGGACGCCTCAAAGGGCATGGTCCAGTGGGCAAGGGACAACGCCGCTTCCTCCGGCCTTACGGAGAAGCCCGTCCGCTGGATAGTGGATGACTGCGAGAAGTTCATCGCCCGTGAGATACGCCGCGGCAGGAAGTACGATGCCGTTGTCATGGATCCCCCGAGCTACGGAAGAGGTCCCGGCGGCGAGGTATGGAAGCTGGAGAACTGCGTATACGATCTGGTGAAGCTCTGTTCAGGCGTGCTTTCCGACGATCCGCTGTTCTTCCTTATAAACAGCTATACCACAGGCCTTTCCCCCTCTGTAATGGGCTACATACTCGGCAGCGTGCTCACTGAGAAGCACGGCGGCAGAGTGAGCTTCGACGAGATAGGCCTTCCTGTGAGGTCAACGGGCATGACACTTCCCTGCGGCTCAACAGCTATCTGGGAGGCAAAGTGATGAGGAGGCCATGCTGACAGCCTCAACAGTAAGAACAGCCGGTTGATGACCGGAGAACGATCAAACAGGATAGAGGTATCTTATGTCAAAGGACGACAGATTTGTCAGGATATATACACAGGGTGACACACTCTCCCAGGCAAGCACTCATCATGTTGAGATATGGGTGGACAAGGTCACCGGAGTCAACTACATATACTGCTCCGAAATGGGCTCGAGCGGAGGCATGACACCGCTCATCGGCAAGGACGGCAGGATAGTCATAATGACACCTGAGGAGTTGAAAGAGATCTGATAATGGAAAAGATAATCGAGATAAAGGGACTGCATTTTGCCTATGAGTCCGATGACGAGGAGACGAAGCCGGCCGAGGTGCTCAAGGGGATAGACCTTGACATACACCGGGGCGAGTTCATGGCCGTCCTCGGGCATAACGGCTCAGGCAAATCCACCCTTGCAAAGCATATAAACGCCATACTTCTCCCCACCTCGGGAACAGTAACGGTAGACGGCATAGACACAAAGGACGAGTCGAAGCTCTTCGAGCTGAGACAGCGTGCGGGAATGGTCTTCCAGAACCCGGACAATCAGATAGTATCCTCCATAGTCGAGGAGGACGTAGCCTTCGGACTTGAAAATATGGGCGTTCCCTATGAGGAGATGCGCCGCCGTGTTGATGAGGCTCTGAAGGCTGTCGGTATGTATGAATACCGTCATCATTCCCCGAGCCAGCTCTCGGGCGGACAGAAGCAGCGCATAGCTATCGCCGGCATCATCGCGATGCAGCCCGAGTGCATAATACTTGACGAGCCCACAGCCATGCTCGATCCACAGGGCAGGCGCGAGGTCATGGAGACCATAAAGCGCATGAACCGGGAGAAGGGCATAACCATAGTCATAATAACCCACTACATGGACGAGGCCGCCCAGTGTGAGCGCGTCGTGGTCATGGACAAGGGAAAGGTCGTTATGGACGATACCCCCCGTAAGGTATTCTCACAGGTGGAAAAGGTAAAGGCTATCGGCCTCGATGTGCCGCAGGTCACAGAGCTCTGCCATGAGCTCCGAAAGGCGGGCGTCCGCATCCCGGCAGACATAATCACCGAGGATGAATGTACGGAGGCGCTGAAAAAGCTCTTCGCATAAGACGAGTAAGGAAAGGATAACTCAAATTGGCTATACTCGAAACACAGGGGCTTACATACACCTACAGCCAGGGCACTCCCTTCGAGAAGACGGCTGTGGATCATGTGGACCTTAAAATAGATGAAGGAGCGCTGATAGGCGTCATGGGCCATACCGGCTCGGGAAAATCCACGCTGATACAGCACTTCAACGGCCTCCTCCAGCCCACCTCCGGCAGGGTGCTCCTTGACGGGCGTGATATATGGGAGGACAAGTCGAAGATACGTGATGTCCGGTTCCAGGTAGGTCTGGTCTTCCAGTATCCGGAGTATCAGATCTTCGAGGAGACCGTATTCAAGGACATCGCCTTCGGCCCGAAGAACATGGGACTGAGCGAGGAGGAGATAAAGCGCAGGGTGCTCGAGACCGCAAACGATATCGGCCTGCGTGAGGAGCTTCTCGAAAGATCTCCCTTCGAGCTCTCCGGCGGACAGAAGCGAAGAGTCGCTATCGCCGGAGTAATGGCTATGGAGCCGAGAGTGCTGATACTCGACGAACCGACAGCAGGTCTCGATCCTGCCGGCCGCGACAAGATACTCAGCCATATCAAGCAGTATCACGAGCGCACGAAGAACACCATAATGATAGTCTCGCACAGCATGGAGGATATCGCAGGCTTTGCCGACAGGATACTCGTCATGAACAAGGCAAGGCTCTTCTGCTTTGACGAGACGGAGAAGGTGTTCAGCCGCGCGGAGGAGATAGCTGAGATAGGCCTTGACGTACCGCAGGTCACCAAGGTATTCCTCGAGCTCAAGCGGCAGGGGCTTGACTTCGGCAAGGACGTCTATACCGTCGGCTACGCCCGTGACCTGCTGCTGAAGCAGCTTGCGGCGAGAAAGGGGAAGTGAGATGCTGAGAGATATTACTATCGGACAGTACTTCCCCGGGGACAGCATCATACACCGCCTTGATCCCCGATTCAAGATAATCATTACTGTCATATATATATGTATGCTCTTCATCGGCAGCAGCTTCTGGTGCCTGCTGGTGGGGGCGGTATTCACCTTCATGGCCATAGCCCTGACGAAGATACCGCTGAAAATGTACTGGAAGAGCGTAAAGCCCCTTCTGCCCTTCCTGATGATAACGGCAGTGCTTAACCTTTTCCTCGTGAACACCGGAGAGGTGCTCTTTGAGTGGAAGTTCCTGAAGATAACAGAGGGCGGAGTGAACATCAGCCTGTTCATGCTCTTCCGCATATCCCTCCTCATCATGGGAACGTCGATACTGACCTACACCACCTCGCCGATAACCCTCACCGATGCGATAGAGCGCCTGCTCTCACCGCTGAAGAAGCTGAATTTCCCGGTGCATGAGCTGGCCATGATGATGTCCATAGCCCTCAGGTTCATCCCGACGCTCATCGAGGAGACCGACAAGATAATGTCGGCCCAGAAGGCGAGAGGCGCCGAGATAGATACCGGCAGCTTCATGACACGTACCCGGAACATGGTCGCCATACTCGTTCCGCTGTTCATATCCTCCTTCCGCAGGGCTGATGAGCTTGCAACAGCTATGGAATGCCGCTGCTACAACGGTGGAGAGGGAAGGACGAGACTGAGACAGCTCCGCTCCGCCCCCCGCGATTATATCGCACTGGGCGTTACACTTGTATTCCTTGCCGCAGCGATAGCTGTGAGTATAATAACAAAAACACGATGACGCAGGAGAAAAGAAAAATGAAGAAGAAAAAAGGATCTGCCAAGGGGAAAAAGCAGAACGTACAGACAAGATCCCCCAAGCCCGCGAAGTCTCCGGCAACAGCCGCAGCCGCCGAAGCTCCGGCAGCAGTGAAGAAAAGCAGAGTTATACTCTACACCCTGCTCTCCTTCATCGCTCCCGTGCTTATAATGCTCTACGGCTTCTATAAACAGGGAGTCCACCCCATGGGCACCAACCAGATGCTGGTAGTTGACCTCTGGCATCAGTACTATCCGTTTTTCCGCGTGCTGAGAGAGAAGCTGCTGACCGGCGGCTCATTCCTGTACTCATGGCAGAACGGACTCGGCACCAACTTCATCTCGCTCATATCCTACTATGCGGCAAGCCCGCTCAACTGGATATCAGTATTCTTTGACGATGAGCACGTCCGTGATGCACTGACCTACATACTCCTCGCAAAGATAGGCTTCTGCGGAGCATTCTTCAGCTGCTTCCTCAGATACACATTCAAGCGCTGCGACCTTTCGCTCGTTCCCTTCTCCTCGATGTATGCGCTCTGTGCCTACGTCCTCGGATACTACTGGAACGTAATGTGGTTCGATACCATCGCCCTCTTCCCGCTGGTCATGCTGGGCGTCGTTGCTATCTGCCGCGAGAGGAAGTGGAAGCTCTATACCATAGCTCTTGCAATATCCATGATAGCCAACTACTATATCGGCTATTTCGTATGTATATTCAACGTATTCATGTTCTTTGCCTCCGTCATCATCGAGGGCAAGGGAATCAAGGACTTCTTCGTGAAGTTCTGGCTCATACTCCGCTCCAGCGTGCTCGGAGTCGGCATCGGCGGCTTCATGCTGCTCCCTGCCTTCTATGCGCTCCAGCTCACATACAGCGTGAACAATGTGTTCCCGACGACCGTACAGTGGTATCACAAGTGGCCGGAGCTGTTCTCGAACCTCCTGTCATACAGCGAACCCACCAGCCGTGAGGGACTCCCGAACATAGCAACGGGTATGCTGGCACTTGCTCTGATAGGTGTGTTTATAGTCTCAAAGGGCATCAAGATACGTGAGAAGATAGCAGCTGTATTCATGCTCGCGCTCCTCACAGTCAGCATGAACATGAACATACTCAACTTCATCTGGCATGGTTTCCATGTCACGAACCAGCTGCCCTACCGTTTCTCCTTCATGTTCAGCTTCGTGCTTGCGACAGCGGCATTCAGAGCCTATGACGTTATGGCGGAAAAGGGCGTGAAGATATACCAGCTCATCATGCTGATACCCGGCCCTGCGGCCATATTCTTCTGCTGCTGGTACAAGGCAAAGGATAATTTCGAGATAACACAGGCTATAAAGAGCTCCCTGATAATCACCGGAGCCTACATACTCATCTTCGTGGCAGCAAAGGTATTCCCCTTCAAGAAGACTGCCACACGTACAGCCGCCCTCAATCTCTGCATCGCAGCCGCAGTCCTCGCCGAGCTGACAAGCAATACCCTCGTCGGCACGAACAAGGTCGGCACCTCCTCCTACGATCAGTATCTTACCAAGGAGAAGGAAGTGCATGAGCTCCTGGGCGATATCAGGAAGAACGAGGATTCTCTCTTCTACCGCACAGAGATGACCGGCACCTATACCCTCAATGACAGCGCGGCATACGGCTACTGGGGCGTATCCCAGTTCTCCTCCAGCGCCAATGTGTCTGTAACAAGACTGTTCAGACGTCTTGGTCTCTATGCCTCTGAGGCAGGAAACCGCTTCTATTACAGGACGGCAGGACCTGTCGTCAATGACCTCCTCGGCATCAAGTACATCATATCCAAGTACGGTATGCTCAACTGTGAGGAAGCTCACCTGAAGTATATATACAGTCTGTCCGACGTATATGCCTACGAGAACAAGAAACCGCTCTCCCTCGGCTTTATGATGGACAAGGGCATTCTCGAGATGCCGGATGAGGAAAGCGTCAATCCCTTTGAGTATCAGAACCAGCTGCTCCGCCTTGCGACAGGCACGACCTACAGTGCCTTCTATGCACAGCCGGTCGAGCTCGTATCCTACGACAATATCGAGGTCACCAAGCAGGGCTACGGAAACTACTCATTCGCTATCCCCGATCCCAACAACATAGGTACAGCGGATTACAGCTTCGCAGGTGTTGCTGATTCCACACTGTATGCCTACGTCACCAACGGCGGCATCAATGATGTTACGGTCACAAGCGGTGACGTTACAGTCGAGGGCAGCGTATCCGTAAACGAGTATCCCATAGCGTTCTCACTCGGAAACGGACAGGAGGGCACCTCCGCCCATGTCAAGCTCCACACCAACAAGGACAGCAAATCAGGTACATACAAGCTGATGGTATATGCCCTTGACGAGAGCAAGTGGGCAGATCTCCATGCTCTCCTTGCAGACGAGCAGCTCCAGATCAAGTCCTTCAGCGACACGAAGATCACGGGACGCCTCCATGCAAACAAGGACGGTATCCTCTATCTTTCCATCCCCTACGAGAAGGGCTGGAGAGTATGGTGTGACGGCAAGGAGGTCAACACCGTGAAGGTGCTCTCATCCATGCTCGGAGCAGAGATCCCCGAGGGCGAGCATGAGCTCAGGCTCGAGTATACCCCGGAGGGCTTCGCTCTTGGCTGTGCAGTATCCGCAGCGATGCTCACGCTGTTCCTGCTGCTTTGTCTGATCGACAGAAAGCGCAGGAAGACAATGGCAGCAGAGAAGGCTGCTGAAGAGGAGGCAAAGGATGGAGAAGAAAAGGCTCCTGCCGGAGACGGAGAAGAAAAGAAATCTGAAAGTATGGATAGCATACCGGGGGACGAGATACCACGGGTTCCAGAGACAGAGCAACGCTCTGGCGGTCCAGGAGGTGCTTGAGGAAAAGGTGTCAAAGGTGCTGAACGAGCCGGTCACCATATACGGCTGTTCACGCACAGATACCGGAGTACACGCCAACCGCTACTGCTTCAATGTCTACACCGACAGCAATATCAGGAACACAGGCTTCGTAAGGGGAGTGAACGGGGAGCTCCCGGCGGATATATCCGTCCTCAGCTGTGAGGATGCGCCGCCGGACTTCCACGCAAGGTATGACTGCATCGGCAAGGAGTACCTCTATAAGATACACGCCAGCGAGTCAAAAAACCCCTTCGAGACCGATCTTTCCTACCATTACCGGAGGCCTCTGCACCTTGACAGAGTGTGCGAGGCAGCGAAGCATTTCGTCGGGACACATGATTTTGCGTCATTTTGTGCCGACTGCACAAATGTTTCAACAACAGTCCGGACTATTTATTCTCTTGATATAGAAAAAAGTGGAACTTCTGTGATAATGCTTGTAAAAGGGGACGGATTTCTGTATAATATGATTAGGATAATAGCAGGCACTCTCATTGACGTGAACGAGGGGCGTTACGAGCCCTCGGATATGCCTGCGATCCTTGCAGCAAGAGACAGGCTCAGCGCCGGAAGGACAGCGATGGCGCACGGTCTGTATCTCAACAGAGTGTTCTACGATAAGGAAGAACTTTACCAGAGGAGACAGCCAGATGCCGATGTATGAAACTACCGATCAGGTAGATCAGCATAATAAAGAGATAAAAAGAAAACGGCTGATACGGCTTGCAGTCACAGCCGGCGTCCTTATCCTCGGAGCTGTCCTGTTCTTTACACGGGATATATGGCTTCCGGGCATCAGAGGAGTCGGCAGGCAGTATCAGATAATAACCAACGACGGACAGCTTGCGGGCGGAAACTTCCCTCTTGAGCTCTCTGCCGAATCTGATTATCAGTTTGAATTCTCCGGCAAGGAGATAGTAGTGCTGAATGACGCCTATATCAGGTTCTACAATACCGAAGGATCACTGATAAAGGAGCGTCTTCACGAATATTCAAATCCCGTCATGCGTCCGGCAGGCAACGGAAAGGTCCTGCTGTATGAGCACGGCGGAAACGAATTCTGTGTGGAGAACGATGATTCGATACTCTACAGCGGTACATTCGAGGAGAACATATTCTTCGCCCGCATCAGCCCGGAGGGGTATACGGCAGTAGTCCTCACGTCGGACAACTTCGACTGCGAGGTGCTGGTGTACAACCGCAAGGGAAGAGTCATCTACGACAGAAAATGTATCGAACGTGTAAGCGGAATCGGTTTCCGTGACGAGAGCAGGAGCTGTGTTATGAGCTACCTGAGCGCTGAGAACGGAGAACTGGTCACGTCGGTACAGGATGTTGATCTCCACGAGAATATCGACAGATGGACCTCGCCGGGCATGAATGCCCTCGGCCTTGAGGTCTACGGCTACGATGACGGCGCCTTCGTACTCGGCATGGAGGCGTGCGGATACATCAACAATACGGGCAACATAAGCTCCTACTACCGCTATGACGGCGATCTTGCCGGCGGCGACTCACAGGACGGAAAGTCCGCAGTCATCGTCAACAACGATGCGATGCGCCGCTACACCATGGCGCTGTACAGCGGAGGCGGAACAGAGCCCGTGATAGTGGATTTCGACGAGCCTCTTGTTGACGTCAGAGTCTCCGACGGCCTTGCATACGTTATGAACAGGCAGGAGATCACCGCATACAGCTTTGACGGTACGGTAAGGTCGACCGTTGAGATCAGCGATTCCTATACCGGCTTCATCAGAGGCGGAAAATACATATTCCTCAAGGGCTTCGGCAGGATCGACAGGATCGATTTCAACAGCTGAGCCGGAGATAATTTCAAGCGGCCAGGCATCAGATCGCCTGCCGGTGACTATACTTATTTCTGACAGCGGCAGGGGAAGCCTGCCTGATAATTATGACCAACGATAGAAAACGAAGGGAGGAAGGACACATAATAATATGTGTCTGACAAACAATGGGTGAACAGTTCTGGTGGATATACGATGCAGCTCTTGCCGGAGTGGTGCTGGTGTTCGCATTCGTAATGGGAAGAAAGGGCATGGCAAAGGCACTCATCAGTCTGGTGTGCACACTTTTAGCACTCGTCATTGCCTTTTCAGTGAGCGGAGCCGTATCGAAGGGCATCTACAAGACTGCCATGAGACCGGGTGCTGTCAAGAATCTTTCCAAGGATCTGTACAGCGATTCTGTAAAGTCGAGACTTGCAGAGTATCTCAGCGGTCTTGAGTACAATCTGAGAATCAAAAACGACAAGCTGACAGATATAATCGAAAATGCAGAGGATCTCGATTCTGAGCTCTACAATTATGCAAACAATCTGAACGGCACCAAGGTCGACGAGGAGGGCGTTTTCAAAAACAAGCTCCATGAGGTATATTCACAGATCATCTATGATCTTGTATCAAAGGAGTTCGATCCCTATATCGCAGACCATGCAAAGGAGCTCGTCATTGATAACCCTGCACCGTTCGCACAGATAGCCAAAGAGCTCAACGAGGAGGGCGGCGGCCAGAAGGAGGCGGCTCATATCATCGCAGACAACTACATCGGACCGACCTACAGCAAGGTGTTCCGCTATATCAGCTTCATAGCTGTGTTCGTTGTGGTGCTCCTGCTCGCATTCTTCATCATGAAGTCCTTCACTGAGTCGCTCAGCAGCGGCGGAGCAGTATCCCACATCATGGGAGGTATCCTCGGCATCGGCATCGGCATCATCATCCTCATCGTGGCAGGCGTTGTTATAAAGCTCAATATACTCATGGGCAACAACGAGATGATGCTTTTCAACAAGGACACACTTGATTCAACAGTAGTATTCAAATACATATTCAACCTTGTGTCAGGTTTGTAAGGACTGACACGCTAAAAGAGAAGAGAAAACATAAAGCCGTTTCTGCCGGCCATCCGGCAGAGCGGCTCGTCATTAGCACGACAGGAGGATTTCGCTGATGATAATGTGCAGCAAATGCAAGAAAAGACCTGCGGTGGTATTCATTACCTCCGTTCAGGGCGACGAGAAGAAGAACGAGGGACTCTGCCTCACCTGTGCAAGGGATATGCATATCCCGCAGGTATCCGAGTATATGGAAAAGCTCGGCATAACCAACGAGGAGATAGATCAGCTCTCTGACCAGATGATGGAGATGCTTGACGGTGATTCCTTTGAAATGGGCGGCTCAGGCATAATGCCCGGCTTCCTCTCCAATATATTCGGCATGAACAACGATCAGGAAAAGAGCAGTGATCCTGCGGAGAAGCTTTTCTCGGAGAGAAACGATGCTCATGACAGCGAAGAAAAGAAGGAGAAGAAGGGCATCTTCGGCAGCAAGCGCGAAAAGAAGCGCAGGGAGCTGAAGTTCTTGGGCAACTACTGTACCAACCTCTCACAGAAGGCGGAGGAAAACAAGCTCGACAATATCATCGGCAGAGACAAGGAGATCGCAAGAGTTATCCAGATACTCTCCCGCCGTACCAAGAACAATCCCTGCCTTATCGGTGAGCCCGGTGTCGGAAAGACAGCTATCGCCGAGGGCATAGCCCAGCGCATCGAAAGAGGAGATGTTCCCCTCAATCTTGCCGACAAGAAGGTATACCTGCTCGATCTTACCGCACTTATAGCAGGCACCCAGTTCAGAGGCCAGTTCGAGAGCCGTGTCAAGGGACTTGTTGACGAGGTAAAGAAAGAGGGAAATATCATCCTTTTCATCGATGAGGTGCATTCCCTCGTAGGCGCCGGCGATTCCGAGGGCTCCATGAATGCAGCCAACATCCTCAAGCCCGCCCTTTCAAGAGGCGAGGTACAGGTAATAGGTGCGACCACCTTCGGCGAGTACAGAAAGTACATCGAGAAGGATTCAGCGCTTGAGCGCCGCTTCCAGCCCGTTGTCATCGAGGAGCCGAATATAGAGGATACAGTAAGCGTCCTCCTCGGCATCAAGAAGTATTACGAGGAATTCCACAGGGTGCATATCTCCGATTATCTTACAAGGGTATGTGCCGTTCTCTCAGAGAGATATATCACTGACCGTTTCCTCCCCGACAAGGCTATCGACCTGCTCGATGAGAGCTGTGCAAGAGCCGCGATCCGCTCACCTGAGATAGCAGAATACTCAAAGTGCAGGCAGGAGATAGCTGCACTCGAGGGCGTCGAAAGGGAGCTGTCAGAGGAGGAGGATATAGACTACAAGGCACTTGCTGAGGTCAAGGGCAAGCTGATACTCGCCGGAAAAGAATCAGAGGAGCTTCGTAAAAAGGCAGAGAACGTACAGGTGAATGAAGAGGATATCACCAAGGTCATCGAGCTCTGGACCGGTATCCCCGCAAACAAGGTCTCTGAACATGAGTTCATGAAGATCGCCAGACTTGAGGAGGAGCTCAAGGCAAGAGTTCTCGGACAGGACGAGGCCATAGACGTGCTCGTCAGGGCGATAAAGCGCACAAGAGTACGTCTCAACAAGCGCCGCAGACCGGCATCATTCATATTCGTCGGCCCGACTGGTATCGGTAAGACCGAGCTCGTCAAGGCACTTGCCGACTCTATGTTCGATACCCCCGATCCGCTCATAAGGCTTGATATGACCGAGTATATGGAGAAGCATTCCGTTGCAAGGATGATAGGTTCTCCTCCCGGCTACGTAGGCTATGAGGAGGCAGGACAGCTCACCGAGAAGGTGCGCCGCAAGCCCTATTCCGTCATCCTCTTTGACGAGATCGAGAAGGCACATCCTGACGTTATGAATATACTCATGCAGATACTCGACGAGGGCAAGGTGGAAGACGCCCACGGCAGAACAGTAAATTTTGAGAATACCATAATCTGCATGACATCCAATGCGGGCTCCACCGACAAGAGCGTCGGAGTGGGCTTCAACCGCACCGCAGATGAGATATCAAAGGATAAGGCTATGAAGGGACTGAAGGAATTCCTCCGCCCCGAGTTTATAAGCCGTATCGATGAGATAGTTGTGTTCCGTCAGCTTGAAAAGGCAGACTTCTCACGCATCGCAGCGCTCATGCTCGACGAGATGAAGGAGCCCCTGGCTGAGAAGGACATCACACTCAGCTACACTCAGGAGGCTCTCGACCTCATCGCCGAAAAGTCCTACGGCAAGTCCTACGGCGCAAGAGATATACGCCGTGTCATCAGACAGGAGGTCGAGGACAAGATCGCTGAGCAGGTGCTTGAGAATGCATCCGCCATCGCTTCCCTTGAGGTGGCAGTTAAGGACGGAGAGCTGGATGTAAAGGCCGTTCAGAAGGAGAAGGAGACTGTAAACAATGAAGAATGATCTTATGAGAATGACAGCCGCTGCCGTATTTGCAGCAGCAGTGCTTTCGGGCTGTTCCACGACCAAGCAGCCTGTCATGTCAGCGACATCTCCCGCTGCCTCTGATACGGCTGTATCAGCAGACCTGCCGGTAGAGACACAGCCCCCGGCGGGCAGGTTTGACGGAGTTGAGGACGCAGCAGACGGCGCCCACCTCACTATCAGCAATACCAAGGCAAAGCCGGGCGAGATCGCAGAGGTCACACTCTCTGTATCCGGCGTTGACAAGGCGTGGAATATGTGCGGTCTCCATATCGTATACCCCGATATCCTGGAGTGCCAGATGTTCAATGATGAGGAGCGTCTCGTAGAGGTGAAGAAGGGCAGCGCCGTTGACTATGCCTCAGGCACTATCGCTATGCTCTGGAGGGATAACCTCACTGAGGATATGATAGCCAATAAGCAGAAGTCGGTATTCTTCACAGCCGTACTCGACCAGAACCACGGCCTTGACGGAGATATATGCACATACTTTTTCAAGGTGCCCGAGGATGCAGCACCGGGAACGGTCTACAATATAGACTATTACTACTGCGATACGGATATCTTCTCCAACTACGAGAGAGATCCTTCCTTCGAGAAGTACGCCTTCGATCACTGGCAGGGCGGTACTATCACAGTTGAATAAGAATGACGCTCATACAGCAGCTTACACGTATTATCGGGGGAAACCTTTCTGAGGAAAGGTTTCCCCCGTACCCCTTTCTAAAGACTTCCAATGAATTTTGCCCGCATAGGTCAAGGACATATGCGGGCAAAATTAGCTGAAAGTTTTCGGAAAGGAGTTTGAGGAAAAACCTTTTTCAAAAGGGTTTTCCTCAATAGAATGTGCAAATGCCGCTGTATGGGCGTCATTATATAAAAAAGCGGCTGCCGGGAAATGGTGACCGGCAGCCAGAAGGTGTGGTATGAAAATAGTCTTTTATCAGCCGGCGATGCCGGAAACTGTGAAGTTTACTTCTACTGAAGTCCAGCCGCCGTCGAAGGCAGCCTTGTCGATGATCTGAGCGCCGTACTCTGAGCCGTAGGGCTGGAGCGTCTCAGCGGAAGCATCGGTATAAAGGGGACCGTCAACGCATCTTCCGTCAGCAGCAGGCTTTGATACCCACTCGTTGAAGATGTTGGCTCTTGTCTCCTTGCCGTCATCGGAGGAGGTATAGGCCTTTGTGAGCATGGGGATCTCATTGCCGTTTACCTTTACAGAGTTTACAGTGATAACTGCGCCGGGGTACATAGTCTCGCCGTCACGGAGCATAACAGCCATGAAGCTGAGACCTGTGGGGACATCGCTCGCATCGTCCTTGTTGCCTGTGGTGGCGAAGCGGTAGCCCTTTGAATCTGTGGTAACGCTTACGGTGTAGTCGCCGTTGCCTGTGATATGAGCAACGCCTGCATTGTAAGCGAGGTTGTTCTTGGATATATCATCGCCGCCCCAGTACTGTCTCTTCCAGGTGCTGTCAACGATAGCAAGATAAGCATCTCCGGCATTTGCTACCTGAGGGGGTTCCAGGTCAGACTGAGGAGAAACGGCAGCTTCGCCGTCCTGAGCCTGTCCTTCGGCAGGTTCGCCCGGAACAACGATCTTGTTATCTCCGGCTGCATTCTCAGCTGCGGTAGTATTACCGGCGCTGTTGTTCTCTGTGGAAGCCTTTCCGCCGCAGGCTGCAAGTGAGCAGAGCATAGCAGAGAGTACCAGACAGGAGATCAGCTTTTTCATATTCATTTACCTCTTTCTTTCAAGTGATATCCGACCGGAGCGGCCGGAAATAACAGGGAATAACGGAGATATAAAAACAGCTCCGTGGGCATGGATACCCTGCGGTTAATATAATGATACACAATTTCCCACTCTTTTTCAAGATACTTAATCCACAAAGTTTGAGTTGCCGGAAAGACAGTATTCAAACACTATGCCTAAAAATCACCGGAAAGTTGCTGATTTGTTATCTTTTGTATTTAATTTGTTATCTTTTTCTGTGTATGTTTCCTGCTTTTCACAAGCCATGTGGCAGGGGCATATAATGCAGCATGAGAATACTGCATCTGACAGAACGGAGCTGTTTATGAAAGATACGATAAGAGTACTTGCTGCCGGAGGAGATATACGGCAGATATGGTGTGCCGCCGCCATTGACGGTATGCCGGGATATGCCGCGGAGATATGCGGCTTTGAGAGAGAAATGATACCGGATGGACTTGAGCGGCTTGCCGGCAGGAGCGGAGAGCCGTATGACTGTCTTCTCCTTCCGGTCAGGAAAGCCAAATGGGGCGAAAAGGTGAATAATCCCAGCTGTAATGGTATACCGGAGGTGACTGAGCTGCCTGATATGCTGACTTCTGACGCTGTTATCCTCACAGGAGGTGACAAAAGGCAAACGGCCGCTGCCTTCCCCGGGCATCTTGTCATCAGCTATACGGAGAGGGAGGACTTCTGTATCCGAAACGCCGTACTGACTGCCGAGGGTGCAGTATGGCTCGCACTTGAAGAGCTGGATGAGGCTCTCTGCGGCCTGCCTGTCCATATCATAGGTGCAGGACGTATAGGAACGGCGCTCTGCCGGATACTTTCCGGCTTCGGTGCAAGGGTGAGCTTTTCCACACACAGCAGTACAGGCGCCGCTAAGGCGTATGCCGCCGGAGCGGAGGTCTCAGGGCCCGGCGATATGCACCGCCTGATATTCAACACAGCACCTGCCCCCGTTCTGACGGATGAGGTGCTCAGGCAGCTTGACAGCGGCACCCTGATAATCGACCTTGCCTCAGCACCGGGCGGCACTGACTTTGCCGCAGCGGAATCCCTCGGCATAAAGGCTCTTCATGCGACGGGACTGCCGGGGAAGACCGCGCCGGTGACGGCAGGGGAGATACTTGCTGAAACGGTGAGAGATATACTACGGGAGGTGAAGAGATATGACTGAGGAGATACTCAGGGGAGTGCGGATAGGCTATGTGATGACAGGCTCCTACTGCACCTTTGAGCGCAGCTTTTCGGCGGCAGCAGAGCTTGTCCGTCGCGGGGCGGAGCTGATACCCGTCATGTCGGAAAATGCGGCACATACCGATACCCGCTTCGGAACGGCTGCGGAGAACCTTTCACGCCTCAGGGATATAGCCGGACGCGAGGTGATGACCACGGTCACGGAGACGGAGCATATCGGCCCGGAGAGCCTTACCGACCTGATGATAGTCGCGCCCTGCACCTCGAATACAGCGGCGAAGCTGGCCTGCGGGATAACGGATACTGCGGCAGCCATGGCAGTGAAATCCCACCTCCGCAGCGGTAAGCCCGTACTGCTTGCCATAGCCTCAAACGATTCGCTGCTGGGCTCGGCAAGGAATATCGGAGAGCTTTTCAACCGCCGCAGCTACTACTTTGTACCCATGCGGCAGGACGACATACTGAGAAAGCCGGCCTCCCTCGTGGCGGAGCTAGAGATGATACCGGAGGCCGCACAGGCCGCCCTCAACGGAATACAGCTGAGGCCGATAATCACCTGTTGAATTATGAGCCGTCAGCCGTCAGCCTTTAGCTTATGATATCGCCTGACGGCGATGATTCGCAGGGACGGCGATCCGCCCTCCGCAGTCATCGAACGAATATGACAATGCGGACGGCCATTGGCCGTCCCTACGTCTGAGATGATGAAGATAATTGCGGGGCGATGCAGGCATCGCCCCCTACAATTCATAATGCCGGTTTGCGTGCGCATATATCCCATACATACAGAAAGAGCCATGACGTCCGGAATATACCGCCCCATTTTGTACGGACAGCACAAAAAGCCACCTATGGCAAAATGAATTAATCACTGAACTGGCTCCGCAGCTCAAGCGGAGTCAGTTTTGTATTCAGTTGAATACGCTGATGATTATAG